>Ga0197143_1000979_pt1 | contig 26120 bp, 31 predicted proteins | sample GBS70_MetaG_FD_148603 | JGI IMG/M metagenome (GOLD analysis project Ga0197143, IMG submission 148603) | Sediment microbial communities from Great Boiling Springs, Gerlach, Nevada, United States - GBS 70_MetaG | ecosystem: Environmental > Aquatic > Thermal springs > Hot (42-90C) > Sediment... | reverse complement strand
TGGTTTGCCGCTGCCTATGCATTTCTTCAGCCGTGCAGAAGCATGGATAGAGAAGCCCCTTACCCAGAAGGGTTTTTGCGTGGTGGTAGAAGAGCTCCATGTCATCCGAGTTGTTTTTCTCAAAATCCCACTCGATACCCAGCCATCTATAGCCCTGTCTAAAGCTTTCATAGTAGACTGGCCTTACCTTCCGGGGGTTTGTGTCCTCAAACCTCAGCCAAAGCTTTCCACCATAGCGTCTGGCGTAGTATTCGTTGATCAGCCCAGCGATGGCGTGGCCTAGATGCATGTAGCCGCTCGGCTCCGGTGGCAGGCGTGTAACAACCCTTCCCTCCTCGGCATGGGGCAGAGCGGGCAGCTCCCTCCTAACCTCCCGGACCTCCTGTTTACGCGTTAGCTCCGGGGCTATCTCGGCGAGAAGGCTTGCCTGCTCATCCGCAGACATGGAGTTTATCTGCTCAACTTTTTCCACAACCAGCTTCTTGACATCAGCCGCCTTCGACCTAAGCTCTGGATGAGCGCCCATAATCTTGGACATGACCGCGTTTACATCCGCCACACCGCCGTGGTCGAAGGCGTTCTTCAGAGTCCACTTAAGGACTTCACGCTCTACATCCATCCCACAAACATCTCGCATAGCGGGATTTAGGGATGCTACGCAGCCACCAAAATGCCCAAAACCTACATCTACTCATCAAGCCGCGACCACATAGATAGTCGACGTAGAGACGTCAACGAGTGCGGCGTCTTTTCCGGACATTATTTAACTCTAACAGGGTAAGATTTAAAACAGAGAGGATGAGGTGGTGAAGGGAGATGAAGGCGTATGCCCAATCCATACTACCAGAACTTCACACCACCTGAGGAGCTTGTGAAAGCTACGCTTGAAACCGTTAGGCTGGCGAGGACATCGGGGAAGATAAGGAAGGGCGTCAACGAGGTAATCAAGTCTATTGAGAGAGGACAGGCGAAATTCGTCGTCATAGCTACAGACGTCGACCCACCGGAGATAGTTGGCTTCCTGCCGACACTATGTGAGGAAAGGAAGATAGCCTACACATTCGTCAACTCCAAGGCCCAGCTCGGGGAGATGGCGGGACTAAGCGTCCCCGCAAGCTCTGTCGCCATAACAGACCCCGGGGAGGCGAAGGGCTACATAGAAGAGATCGTGAAAAAGATAAATGAGCTAAAGTCGAAGAAGTAGGTGGTGACTGTTGAGCCAGAAGCCTGCGGTGAAGGTCGAGGAGCCCGTGCCGGCCGTCGTGGAGCAAGTGGTGGGCAGGACTGGGGTTACAGGTGAGGTGACGCAGGTTAGGGTCAGGATTCTGAAGGGCAAGGATGAGGGGAGAGTTATTTCTAGGAATGTAAAAGGGCCTGTAAGGGTCGGCGACATACTGATGCTGCTTGACGTTGAGAGGGAGGCCGAGAAGATAAAGTGAGCGTGAGATGGTCACGATGCATAGATGCTCGTTCTGCGGTCGGGAATTTATCCACGGACGTGGTATGCTGTTTGTGAAGAATGACGGAAGCCTCCTATGGTTCTGCTCCCGCAAATGCCGCATCTACATGCTCGAGCATAAGAAGGACCCGCGCAAGCTCAAGTGGACAAAAGCAAAGGGGTAGAGAGTTTGGAGAAGACCTTCGTTATACTAAAGCCCAGCGCAGTATCCCGCGGTCTAGTAGGCGAGATCATCTCAAGGTTTGAGCGGAAGGGGTTACGGCTTCTCCAGATGAGGCTGGCGATGATGACGAAGTCTGAGGCGGAGCTTCTCTACGACGTCCACAGGGGGAAGCCCTTTTTCGAAGACCTGGTGAAAACAATAACGTCAGGTAAGGTTGTGTTGATGGTTTTAGAGGGGAGGGAGGCGGTCCAGGTGGTGCGTAAATTGATCGGTGCAACAGACCCCGTCAAAGCCGAGCCCGGAACAATAAGGGGCGACTACGGCCTCGAAATAACCGACAACCTGGTCCACGCCTCAGACAGCAAGGAATCCTTTGAAAAAGAGTACCGCATCTTCTTTAAACCGGAAGAAATAATGTAACAGATACTGCTGTAGGGGTTTAACCCGTTAAACAATCTTCTCTTTGAGGTAGTCTGTTTGGGGTGTTACAGCTGCAAAAAGGCTCTCTGTTTATTTCTTTTTCTTGCCCTCTAGGGCTGTTTTGATGTTTTCCACTATTTCCCTTACCTTAGACTTTGTCGTCGACTCCATCAACCTACTTCCAACGCTTGCAACAAGCCCCCCGACAAGTATGTCGGCGTCCCAAGCAACCTCGGTGCCTTTATCGGCTTGATTCAGGGAAAGGTTGAGTGTGAGGTCTGCGGTGCTCTGCATCCCGGAGCCGTGGCCGACGACTTTGATCGAGCTAGGTGGGTTCAGCTCCTCATATCTGAAGGTCATGCTTATGGTCCCCTTAATCATTCCAAGCCCGATTTTGAAGACTGTTTTGAAGTTTCTTTCATCAACCTTCTCGTATTTCTGAAGGTCTGGTATCAGTTTGATGAAGTTATCGGGGTCCGTGACGAACTTGTAGACCTTCTCCCTTTCTGCGGCGACAACAAACTTATCCGATATCTTCATCAGGTCAAACCTCTATGACTGGTTTACCGGACTGTCTTATCTCCTCTGCGGCCGCGAGAATGGCTTTCACGATGTTTACGTAGCCCGTGCATCTGCAGAGGTTTCCCGAGATTCCGTGTCTGACCTCAGCCTCGGTTGGGTTGGGGTTTATCATCAGAAATCCCGCCGCAGCCATTATCATACCCGGTGTGCAGTAGCCGCACTGTAGGCCGTGATGCTCCCAGAAAGCCTTCTGGAGCGGGTGAAGCTCCCCATCCTTCGCAAGCCCCTCAATAGTCAAAATACGTCTCCCGTTGGCCTGAACAGCGAACATCGTGCACGACTTGACGGCCTTCCACTTGCCGTCGAAATCCATCAAAACAGTGCATGCCCCGCAGTTTGTTGTGTCGCATCCTATGTGGGTGCCGGTCAGCCCCGCGTACTCCCTGATGTAGTGGACGAGGAGGAGACGCGGCTCCACCTCATATGTGTGCTTGACACCGTTAATCTCAATCGTTACAGGCATTTTGGATGCAACGGCCTGCTTCAACCTTTTAGCCGCCATCATAACCACCTATATCGCCACACCGGCTCTCTCAAGGGCCTTATTTAAAGCTCTTCTGGTGAACACCTTAGCCATCTCCCGCTTGTATTCAGCGCTGCCCTGAAGGTCCGACATGGGGTCGGACATCGCTGCAGCCGTCTCCGCAGCCTTCTCCACCAACTCCCTTGTAGGCCGCTGGCCGATAAGAACCTCCTCGGCCTCCGTCGCCTTGAACGGAGCCGGCGCAACAGCGGTCAAGCCAATACCGGCTTTTTCAACAACGTTATCCTCGTCGAGAACAACATAGGCCGCAGCGCCCACGATCGCGAAAGCCCCCGCCTTCCTCTCAAACTTAAGATACGACTGACCCACCTTCTTACCCGTCGGGACGGGTAGAACAGCCTCGATCAAGATCTCCGTAGGCTTCAAGGCTGTCTCGTAGGGTCCTTTGAAGAACTTCGTAGCCTTAATCTTCCTCCTAGCGGTACCGTATGCAACTAGCTCGGCGTCGAGCGCCAGTACCGATGCTGGCCAGTCGGCTGCTGGGTCGGCGTGGGCTAGGGAGCCGACGAACGTCCCCAGGTTCCTGACCTGCATGTCTGCTATGTGTGGGGCCGCGTCAGCGAGCATGGGGAGCTTTTTCTTGATTATTGGGGAGTTCTCTATGTCGGCGTGTCTTACAAGGGCCCCAATCCTGACAGCCCTCCCGCCATCCTTGATGTAGTTTAGGCCTTTGATGTTGTTAATGTCTATGATGTACTGTGGGGACAGAAGCCTGAGCTTCATCATCGGAATCAAACTCATCCCACCGCTCAAGATTTTCGCATCCCGGTACTTGCGGAGATAAGCTACAGCCTGCTTCAGAGATGTTGGGGCTAAATACTCGAATTTACGCGGAATCACGAAGAAAGTTTACTATAACCTGCTTAAAAACCTTGCAAGTACACCTAAACTTTTTCCTCAACTAAAACATAAATTGTTATGAGATGTCAGATGCTTGGGTTGCTGGAAAATCTGACGCCTGAAAGTCTCGTCAAGGCTATGGAGAAGGAGCTTTACGTTGCTGATGAACAGCTCGCTATGGCTGTCTACTTGGCTCTTAGGCTTGAGAAACCCCTTCTGATTGAGGGGGAGCCGGGCTGCGGGAAGACTGAGGTCGCGAAGGTTTTGTCCAAGCTGCTGAACACAGAGCTGATAAGGCTGCAGTGCTATGAGGGAATAACGGCTTCACAGGCGCTGTATGAGTGGGACTATCCAAGGCAGCTTATCAACATAAGGCTTTTGGAGAGCGTCAAGACACCTGACGAAATCTCCGCCGAAATATTCAGTGAGAAGTATCTGTTGAGGAGGCCTCTGCTGGCCGCGCTGCTGTACGAGGGCCCCAACCCGCCTGTTCTGCTTATTGACGAGGTTGATAGGAGTGACGAGGAGTTCGAGGGCTTCCTCCTCGAGTTTCTGGCGGAGTTTCAGGTAACTATTCCCGAGCTCGGCACAATACAGGCGAAGAAAAAGCCTGTGGTAATTATTACAAGCAACCGTACGAGAGAGGTTGGGGACGGTCTTAGAAGGCGTTGTCTATATCTTTACGTAACCTATCCATCCCCAGAGAAGGAGAAAAAGATTCTCGCGCTTAAGGTTCCGCAGCTCTCGCCCAAGCTTTCAGAGGAGGTTGTAGCCTTTGTTCAGCGCATACGTCAAATCAACGAGCTCAGCAAGAAGCCTGGAATATCTGAAACCATCGACTGGGCAAACGCGTTGCATGTGCTCGGTGTTTCCGAGATAACACCGAACAATATTGCGACAACGCTAAGCTGCCTTATCAAAAACGAGGACGACCTGCGGCTAATTAGGGACCTTGGAATAGTCTGAACATGTCCGGTGACTTGGCTTTATTTCTAGTTACTGAAGTCAGTAGGCGTTTACGCGAATATGGGGTTAAGTGCGGGACCTCGGAGAGCATAGATGCCTACAGGTCTCTCGGGCTTGTTGATGTTAATGATGTAGACGACTTGAAGAGTTGTTTAAGGCTCTGCATGGTTAAGAGGTTTGAGGACTACGAGGTTTTTGAGAGGGTTTTCGAGGAGCTTCTGTATTTGAAAAAGCCTTCCGAGGAGCGTGTGAGGCGTGAGGGTGGTGAGGACGGTGTGGGTGCTATGAAAAAAGTTGAGAAACCGAGGGCTGAGGGCAATCAGTCGAGTAGAAACATTGTGGCTTACTACAGCCCCTTGGAGGTTTTGGCGAGGAGAGAGCTGCCTGTCCCCACACTCTCCTTCCTCAGGGAGAGCAGGAGGGTTTTGAAGAGGATGAGGCGTAGGCTTGCGCTTCTCCCGGGTAGGAGGTTTGAAAGCAGCAGGACAGGGCTAGTTGACTTCTCCTCCACAATACGGCAGAGCCTCGCAACACATGGAGAAATACTCAGGATACTCAGACGCCGCAGAAAAGTGACTAGATGCAAGTTTGTGGCGATATTCGATGTAAGTGGCTCGATGGATGCGTACACAGAGTTTTTGATGGAGTCGATGTATGCTTTGGCCCGCCAGAGCGTGGCTGTCGAGGTCTTCGTCTTCAGCACGAAGTTGGTGAGGGTGAGCCATCTCCTCAAGTTTTTCGGGCCTAAGAAATCGGCCGAGCTTATAGCGAGGGATGTAAACATTTGGGGAAGCGGAACTAGGATAGGCAGCTGTCTTTCAAATTTTATTGAAAAATACCGCGGGATGGTTGGCCGGGGTACTGTTGCTTTGATTGTGAGTGATGGATGGGACACAGGGGAGCCTGAGCTTTTAGACCGTGCCATGCGTGAGCTGAAGTCGCTGGTGGGTAGGGTTATCTGGGTCAACCCCCATGCCGACAAACCCGGTTTTAGGCCTAGAACGATAGGGATGGAGACGGCCCTACCCTACATAGACGTGTTAGCAGGCATGAACGCTTTGAAAAGCCTCCGCGGTTTCATACGTTATTTCGGGCCCGCACACCAGCCTCTTTCACGGAAGGGTATGCAGTCTAGCAGACGCCCCCCACACGTTCTCCGGTCAGCTCGGACATAATCTCCTTTATCTCAGATTTAAGCGGCTTAACCTCCCTCAAAAACTTAGCCGTCCCACCGCGCGCTAAACAGACTATCTCAGCCATTATGCTTAACGCAATCTCCTCAGGCTTTACGGCGCCTATGTCGATGCCGGCGGGTGAGATAACCTTGTTAAGCGATTTCTCGTCAACACCCATCCTTGCAAGCGTCTCCAGCACTATTCCCGCCCGTTTCTGGCTCGCTATCAAACCTATGTACCAAGCCCCGCCGTCCAGCGCCGCCTTAATGTATTTGTGGTCATGTTTGTGCATCGTAGAGACTATGACAGCGGTGTTAGAGTCTATTTTGACGTCCTTGAGGTCTGGGTCTGATGTGTACTGGTCTACTTCAGAGGTGTTTTTGAACATGCCTTCAGGGTCTGCTACAACCACCCGGTAGTCAAGCAGTTTCCCAAGCTTGGCAAGGGCTTCAACTATCCCCCCGTGGCCCACCAGTAGGAGCTGTTTTTTTGGGAGGACGGGTTCGAGGTAGACCTCCATCGTCCCGCCGCAGGGTACTCCCGTCCCCTTGAGCTCGTCCTCCATTTCAAGCAGGATTGTCCTGTTCCTCCCCTCCGCAAGCGTCTTAAGGGCCTCATGCAGGACTGTTGTCTCGACACAGCCTCCTCCAACCCATCCAAACAACCCCCTTCCATCCTCCAGTATTATGGCTTTCGAGCCAACCTTCCCAGATGTGTGTCCGACCGTTTTCACCACTGTCGCGATAACAAACCTCCTACCCTCTGAGATAAGCTCCGCCACCTTTGAGTAGAAGGTATGGTTTTCCAAACCACGTTTACAAACGCACCGCTCAAATATAAGCTGTTCGGATGTTAAAGACGTTGTACCGACGAGTAACACGGTTCACCGACATCTGGGAGGCGCAGAGGATTCTGTTAGAGGGTGTTGGACCGGTGCAGGAGAAGGAGTTTGTACATGTTTTCGAGAGCGTTGGCAGGGTTGTGGCAGAGCCCGTCTACTCGCCCGCAGACCTCCCCGCAAACCATGCTTCACACATGGACGGTTTCGCCGTCAACTCAAAGGACTTGGAGAACGCATCCCCTGAAAACCCTGTCAGGCTGAAAGTTGTCGGCGAGTCCCTGCCTGGGAAACCTCCGCCAGCCATGCTACGGCCCGGCGAGGCGGTTAGGATTCTGACTGGGGCCTATCTGCCCGATGGGGCCGACGCCGTGGTGCCGCAGGAGTTTGTCATCCGTGAAGGTGACGATGTTGTTGTGCCCGTCCCGGTAAAGGCCTGGGAGTATGTTGACTTGAAGGGCTTCGACGTTCGCGCGGGACAGCTTCTCTTCGGGGCGGGGCATAGAATCAAGGCTGCGGACGCATCTTTGATGGCGGCGCTGGGAATAGAGCGTGTACCTGTGTTGAGGAGGCCGCGTGTTGGGGTGGTGGCTGTGGGTGACGAGCTGACCGAGAGTTTTGAGGAGGTGCGTAGGGGCAGGGTGTTGAACACACATTCGCGTTTTACGATGAAGCTCGTGGAGGCCTCAGGCGGCGAACCGGTCTACCTCGGAATAATACCCGACGACGTGGAGACCTACAAAGAATTCGTCTCAAAGAATATAGGCAGCTTAGATATGCTGCTCTCCATAGCCGGCTCCTCGATAAGCGAGAAGGATGTTTCATCGCTTTCAGCTGGTTTTCTGAATAAAAGCCAGTACGTCCACGGGCTAAAGTTGCAGCCGGGGAGGATTGGTGGTTTCACATTCGTCCGGGCTAAACCCTGGATATTTCTCCCGGGCCTAGTTATGTCCACCCTGAATGTTTTCATGTTCCTCGCCTACCCGGCGCTTCGGAAGATGCAATACATGGAGCCGAGATATTACTGGAGAAGGTCGAAGGCCGTCCTCTCCGAAAACGTCTATTTCAGGAAGTACGTAGACTTTGTCAAGGTCGTCTGGGTTAGGGTTGACGAGGAAAGCGACCCGCCACGCTGCTACCCGATATTGGGCGAGTCAAGCGGGTTAAGCATACCGTCCCGCTCGGACGGCTTCATACTGGGCGAGCCCGGTGTACAACAGCTGGGGAGCGGCACACGTGTTTACGTACACTACCCGCCAGCCCTCTAACAGACGCCATTGACTCTGGAGAAAAAACCCGTCGTGTTTGAGTTAGGGGTCGGCTCGGCTCTTCCTGCATCACATTTCAGACTGGGGCAGCGGCCTCATCCCCCAAGAGGTTGTGCTGCGGCGCTACATATGTTTGTGTTTGTCCGCTAATACCGGCGTCTGATGGCGTCTGAAAAACTTAAAAAAAGGCTGTTAGGGCTATTGCCGCGTGAAATAATATGAAGCCGGAGCTTTTCTGGAAAGCTGAGGAAGAGGAAGAGTGGGAGGAAGAAGAGTGGGAGGAAGAGGAGGACTTCGAGGAAGAGGATTGGGAGGAGGAAGAGGAGGAGTTCTAGCTACTCCTGTGTCTCTTCCCCATCCTTTTTATGCGTGTAGAGGACTATCGATGTGACTGCGCTCTTGACACCCTGAACACTCAGTATCTTGTTTTTGAGAAACTCCCTGAAGCTGGATATGTCCTTGGACACAACGTAGAGTATGAGGTCGAACTCACCGGTAACTTCGTAGACGTCGATTACCTCCTCGAGCTTCGTGACCTGTTTGGCTACCTTGTCAATCATGTTTGACTCAGCGAATATGTGTATAATCGCCTTCACGCCCGGGACGGACATTACTCACCCACCCTCCTCAACGAGACAACTCTACCGGGGTATCGGGTTATAAGGTTGTGTATGTTCATTTCATGGCCCTTTTCTAGGGCGGATTTTTCAGCCCGCCGCTGGATGTACGCCACGAGGTCGAAGTCTCCTCTATCAAGCATCTTTGAAACCTCTTCCTCGAAGTCCCCAACCTCCACCACACAGTCAGCTGTGTAGTGCTTGGCTTTGAGCGCCCTGCAGAGGTTTTCCAGCTCACGTCTCACCTCCTCCCCAACCTTTTCAAGCTGTTCATCCGATGTTCTAGCCGGCTCAACTATGCTAACCAGCCTTATGTCGAATCGTTTGTCAAACTGGTGAGTGACCGATTTGTAGGCTGTCTCCATGTTTTCATATGGTCTAATCAGGACACCCACCTTTATTCTGTAGCTGAGCGGCTCAACCACCTTGCCCTCCTCCCTGCTTAAAACACGGGCCCCTGAAGCGGTGCGGTAGGCGACATACAGGGCGAGTCCCGCGAACATCCAGATGAGTCCGACAAGCCTCCCGTAGATGTGGAAAACCAGCATCAACGCGAAAACAGTTGTTAGGCCGGCGCCGCCGAAGACAACAAGCAGTGGGACTTCGTAGCCACGTATGCGGAGGCTGTATGGGACAAGCCAGGGAGAGTACTCCTCCCGCCCGGCACGCCTGAGCTTTATGTAGGTCGGGAAAAGTATGACGTAGCTTAGGACGGCTGCGAATGCGTAAACGCTGGCGAGGAGCGGGACATCGCCCAGAAGGGAGAGCAGAACACCTACGGTGCCTAGAATTGAGACTGTTCTGACAGGCGTCCTGAAAACGGGGTGGATTTTGCTGAGCCATGGGGGCAGTAGCCTGAATCTGGCCATGCTGGCGGTCAGCCTTGAGACGCCTATGACTCCGGTGTTTGAGCTGGCGTAGCAGAGGATGAAGGCGGCGAACCCTACGATTGGGGTGAGTAAACCACCTACGTATGGGAAGCTCTCTACCAGCACGTACATAGGGCTGTCGTAGGCGGCCGCAATTGTCTGCCACGGCAGTGACCCGACGGCGAGGACCGGAAAAGCAATAGCGGAGAAAGCCACCACGGCCACGATGAGTTTAGCCGCCCGCGGTATGGAGAAGTGGGGCCTTCTTGTCTCCTCCGCCGCCTGGGCTATTGACTCTATTCCGACAAATGAGGCCATGGCAAGTGTTATGGAGTAGAGGAAGTTGTTCAGGTTTGTGGGTATCAGGTTGATGTATGAGACGTCTTTGTGGATGAAGTCGTTGCCGAAAACTGTTACCTGCTGTAAGAAAAGCTGTGGGTCGAACTTTAGCGCAAACCCCGTGGCCAGTATGAGGCCCTCGATACCCAGCCCCAGGAAGACAAGGGCCAGAATAAACATGGAGGAATACTTTATGCCGAAAATGTTTAGGACGACTAGGGATAGGGCGAGCAGGCCCGCTAAAACCCCCAGAAATGGAATCGTTAAACCAGCTATGTTGATGTCTGTGAACATTAGAGCGGGTATGAGCTGCCGTAAGTAGCCGGCGGCCGCCACAGAGAAGAGGGATATGCACAGGATGTAGGCGAGAAGCATCGACCAACCCGCCATAAAGCCGACGAGGCTGTTGAAGGCCCTCATAGCGTAGACGTTGACTCCTCCGGCGTAGGGGTATGTGGGGGCGAGCTCGGCGTACATCAGCCCTACAGCCGCGTAGAGTAGGGCGGCTATTCCGAAGGCTATTGGGGAGGAGCCTCCCGCGAAGAGGGTTATAGCCCCCAGCGCTATGAAGATGTTCGGCCCAACATCGCCGTATCCTATGGCGAAGGAGCCCAGCCACCCTATCTCACGCTTGTAACCTACTTCTTTCTTTCCCAAACCCCTTTTCGAGGCCTATTGCTTCGTGAATTTAAAGCAGAGAATCTCCTCGAAGAAAACCTTAAGACCCGATACCCCTTCTAACCGCAAGCCGAGGGCCTCCGCCTCCTCCAAAAGCCTGTTTGTGTCGGAGAGGGTTGACGCGGTTACCACGACTGTGCCCCCATGTTTAACGGCCTGTGAAGCCTGTCTCAAAACCTCGACGCCCGCCTCTACGCCCGACGGCCCTCCATGCAGAGACGGGTCGTAGAAGTTATCGTCAGAAGGTAGGTATGGGGGGTTTGAAATAACGGCTTCCAGCGTGTTTTCTCTGACGGGTAGGCCTCGTGCGTTTACCAGATGTACTCTGTTGAGGAGGGGTGTGAGGTTTTCACGGGCCCACTCTAATGCTTCGGGGTTTATGTCGGTCGCCACCACCTCTGAAGATGTTTCGGCGAGCACCCTTGTAAGATATCCTGTTGAGCACCCGATATCGGCCACCAACCCGGCTGGCTTAAGGCCGCGGAGGACGTTCTCGACGAGGAATGTGTCCTCGGATGGCGGGTATGGCTCCGTCAAGGATATACCCTTGTAGGGGTTCTGGGGAACATGGCGGCTGAGCGGATGTTTTTAAGCCCCAGAAGCCACTGAACAACCCTCTCAACACCAAGCCCGAAACCACTGTGGGGGACGCTCCCATATTTCCTCAGGTCAAGATACCACTTATAATCGGCTGGGTCAAGCCCCTCCTCCTCAATCCTCCTGAGCAGGAGGCCGTAGTCATGTATTCTCTGCCCGCCTCCGACGACCTCCCCGTAGCCTTTAGGGGCGAGGAGGTCTGCTGAGAGGGTGATGGTGGGGTTGGAGGGGTCCGGCATGTGGTAGAAGGCTTTCGCCTGTTTCGGAAAATGTGTGAGAAAGAAGGGCTTCTCAAAACCCTCTGTCAACACCCTTTCCTCATCAGCCCCTAGGTCGGAGCCGTATTCGAGGTGGACGCCTCTGCTTTCAAGTATTGAGAGGGCTTCGCTGTACTTTACCCGGGGGTATGGGGGTTCAAGCATTTTTCTATCATAGGTTCGTCCGAGGGCCCTGAGCTCGGCCTCCGAGTTTTCCAAGGCCTCTGAAGCCGCCTCCCCCACAAGTCTCTCAACGGTTTTCATCAGGTCATCCAGCCCTGCGTGAGCCATCTCCCCCTCAACGTGCCAGAACTCCGTAAGATGTCTCCTAGTCTTACTTCTCTCCGCCCTGAAGCTGGGCTGGATGCTGTAAACCTTCCCCAACGAGTATATGGCTGCCTCTTGGTAGAACTGGACGCTCTGGGTCAGGTAGACCTCCCTCCCGAAGTAGTCCACTTTGAAGAGGGTGGCCCCGCCCTCTACGGCGGCGGTGATGAATGTGGGGCAGTGCACCTCCACAAACCCCTCCTTCTCAAACCATCTCCTTATGCTGCTCACAAGTTTTGCCCTAAACCTCAGGACTGCGGCTGCCTTGGGCCCCCTGATGGCTAGGTGCCTGTTATCGCTGAGGAAACGGGCCCCGACACCCTTCCTCAGCGGATATTCGTCAAGAGACGGTGAAATCAGCTCGAAAACCCTGGCCCTGACCTCTACACCGCCGGGAGCACGGCTGTCATGAGCAACCAAGCCAGCTATCTTTACAGCGGACTCGCGTCCAGCCGAGAGAGCCTGCTGGAAAGACTGCTCAGAGGCTTCATGGGCTTTTAGGGCAACCTGGACGACGCCGGAGCCGTCCCTCAGGTCGATGAAGAGGAGCTTCCCGTGGACCCTTTTCGACCTAACCCATCCAATCAGCTCGACCTCGGCTCCGTCGGTGAGACGCCCGACCTCAGCGGCTTTAACCCTCATCCAGAACTCGTCCCAACTACGTATATATAACTACATTATCCTCGTTCCGGGTGCAACCTCTTTCTCAGGTGCTACCGGAACTATTTTCTCCTCGTCCTCGACGGCCGTCAGCAGCATCGCCTCCGAGACTTCATTCCTTATTTTGCGCGGCTCCAAGTTGATCACGAAGACGAACTGCTTTCCTACGAAGTGCTCGGGGGGGTAGAGGTGGGCAAGCCCCGTTATAACCGTCCGCCTATGGTCTCCAAAGTCAACCGATAGCTTGAGCAGCCTGTCTGTACCCTTCACCCGCTCAGCCCCAACTACAGACCCAACCCTCATGTCAACCCTCTTAAACTCCGCCGACGATATCATGGCCGAAACAACGATGAAACCATCTAAAAACAGTTTTGTCCAAATGTTTTCTGCAATTTTTTCCGAAAATTTTTTATGTCTCCCTAATACATATGTTAATGAGAAAGATATGGCGAAGGCTAAAGCAAAGAAGAAGGCTGCGCCAAAGAAGAAGAAGGCTGCTAAGAGGAAGCCGGCTAAGAAAGCCGCTCCCGCACCTGCGGGCGCTCCCGCACCCGGCGAGGGTGGACCAGCCGCTTAAACAACATTCCTACACTATTTTTTATTCAAACTCTTCTTCAGGCCATTCCCAGAACCTTCTCCGCCGCGGTGGTGTGGGCGGGGGTTTCGCCGTAGCTGTCTGGGCTATCGACGAGGCGATTACGGCGGCCGCTGTGGGCGCTGTGAAAATGAATGCAAAGTCAAGGGGGCCCTCTATGATGATTTTCTGAACCAGTTGGGCGAGATATACCTCCCATGGAAGGGCCCCAGGTATTCTCGACATGACGTATACGGCCAGAGATATCAGACCTAGGTAGGAGATAGCTGGAGCCAGAAGGATGGGCGGTATGGATTGGCTTGGCCTGCGTGTGGCAAGACCCACAAGCAACCCGGTCGCCAGCCATGCCAGTAGGGGCCATATTCCGAGGGAGACAAGTTGTCCGTATGGGGGTATCGGTGTGGGTATTCCCAAGGCCGAGGAAAGCGGTGTGAACAGGGTTGAAAGAGAGGTCAACAGAATGGCGAGTATTGAGACCTGGAACGGCAGTTTTTCCCCGATATTTACGCCCGCCGTCATAATGAGCCCTGAAAGGGTTAGGAGGGCTAGAGCCCCCAGAGTTGCCAGCGCTCGCATGGCTCCGCGTTTTATTCTTACGCTTTAAGCCTGCTTGTGGCCTTTAAGCGGGAAAATATCTGGATGTGTGGCTGGGTTTTACTCCTGGATTATGCGGCGGCTTTTCATGAAGGCGTGTCTGACCTTGGATAGGGTGTCTATTTCATCGGCCTGTTTATCTGTTCTTATCCGTTTTACTCGGGCGAACCTTAGGGCGTAGCCGCTGGAGTAGTGCGGGCTTTTCTGGACCTCGTCATACTCGACCTCCAGCACAACCTCGGGCTTGACTTCCACCCCCCAGTCGTGTTCAACTGTCTTTATCGAGAGAAGCTTTTCCGTCATCCAGCGGAATTCGTCGTCGGTCAGCCCTTTAAAGGTCTTACCAACAGGCGCATACCTACCCCCCTCCTCGTCTTTGACCGCGAGAAGGTAGTTGCTAAGCCACCCCGCACGCCTGCCATGCCCCCACTCAGCCGCAACAACAACCACGTCCAACGTGTCCGCCTGCTTCAGCTTAAGCCAGAAACCACCCCTCCTCCCCGGCGTGTATCCACTTCCCGGCGCCTTGGCCATCAACCCCTCATACCCTGCCTCAAGCCATGTTTTCAAAAGCCTTTCAACCACCTCCTCCGCCGAGACCATAGTGGCCGGCACAACAAGGTCTCCGTCGACGTGTTCTTGTAGCCGTTGCCTCCTTTCGCTGAGGGGCCGCATCCAGACATCCACCCCCTCGCAGTAAAGTATGTCGAAGAACCTTACCTCCAGCTTCGCCTCAGCCAACGCCCTCATAACGTCTTTCTCCCTACCGACACGTCTCATCGTCTCCTGGAAGGGGAGCGGCCTTCCATCGGCCCCGACCCCGTAGACCTCTCCGTCGAGGATAATCTCGGATGAATGCACACCCCTTGCCACGGCTTCAACGATGTCGGGGACCGACGGCGTCAAATCCCTTAAACCCCTGCTGTAAACCCTCACCTCAGAGCCTTTTTTATGGACCTGGACTCTTACTCCGTCTATTTTCGGCTCGCAGAGGACGGGTCTGCCGAGCCTTTTGAAGACCTCTGCGGGGCTGTAGGCGAACTCCGCGAGCATAGGTTTGACGGGTTTGAAGAGGTTGAGGCCGACCTCTTCCAGCCGGTTCTCCAGCACGGTTTTAACCAGCGTGCCTACGTTGCCCAGCATCATGTCGGCGGCCCTGACTTTCCCTATGGAGGTTGATGCGAGGGTGGCGAGGGCTTCCAGAAGGAGGCCGAGGTTGACGCCGTGCCGCATCTCCCCCATGACGACCTTGACGAGCCACTCCCTCTCGGCCTCCCCAGCCTTTGCGAAAAGCCCCGACAGCATCTGTCTCCGCACAAGAGTCGACCTCTCGCCCGCCAGCTTCCTAATTTTCTCTAAAGCATCCCATACCTCGTTAACCGTTAAGGGGTTTGGCTGAATAAGCGGTGTCTGGACCGTGGACAGGGCTTTGTAGAGAGTTGAGGGGCCTACGTTCAGCCCTTTACGCCTCGTCCCGGTATGGAGCCCTACGAGGAGCTGGGCCGCCTTGGATGCTTCATCCGGGTCGTTGAAGCTTTTGAGAAAAGATGCTACAGCCTCGACCTTCTCCTTCCGGGACGCCGTCCTCTCAAGCTTTTCGCAAAGCTGGGCGAGTTCTCTGAAAGGCTTTGCCATGCTACTCTACGGAGACCTTCACACCCCGCGGAGCGGCGACCGCGGCTTTAACCATAAGCAGCCCCGACTCGTACTTGGCTTCAACCCTTGAAGAGTCAACCTCCCTAGGCAGCTGGATGGTTCTTCGGAAGCCTTTTCCGACTTTGAATGGGTAAAGCCTGGACATGACTTCGTGCTGGGGCTTCATGTATTCTCCCTCTATTGTTATGTTACTGCCTTCAACCGTCAGCTCTATCTTATTTTTGTCGCAGCCGGGCATTTCAGCGATTAGGTAGACGAAGCCGTCTGCAACCGCAACATCAGCGCGTGGGGTCCTGTAGGGCCCTGCGAGAGATTCGACGGCTGACGCCGAGGCCTCGAACGCCTCCCTAACCATTTCCTCAATATCCCGCCTAAGCCTGTTGAAGAACTCGTCCCAGCTTGATGGCCTGCTCACGGCATCTATTTACGTCAACAGATTTATAGGTTTTATACGGCCGTGACGGCCTTGAGGCAAGGCTATGGGAAGATGTCAGGTTTGCGACAGCGAGGTGCTCCTGCCTTTTAGATGCAGCTACTGCGGAGGCTCCTTCTGCGCCGAACACAGGCTTCCAGAAGTGCATAGGTGTTACGGGATAAAACTTGCTCCAAGCCCCGACAGGGTTAGGGTAGCGGAACGCCACAAAGTTTCGACAGCCCCTATGCGGCGGGCCTTCAGCCTAAGCAACACGGAGGTGTCTCACCTTCTAGCGGCGTCAGCCCTCGTCGCCTTGGCTGGTCTCGGCTTAACCGGCTGGGCCTTCGGCGATATACAAATCTTAGCGGTTCTTTTGACAGGATTTGTCGCCTCATTTCTCGGCCACGAAATAATGCATAAGCTGGTCTCGGTGAGGAGAGGTTTCTACGCGTTGTTTAGAATATATCCTGCCGGGGCGCTTGTTACACTGATAACAGCGGTCCTCCCCATACCCTTCAAGGTCATCATGCCTGGGGCCGTGGTCTTCTCAGGGTCTGCGGGCCCTAGAGACGTAGGCCTGATAGCCTTGGCTGGCCCTGTTTTCAACATTACATTCGCCGCCGTCCTACTCGGCTTAAACCTAGTCACGGGTTACTGGATGCTGGATGCTATTGCCCAGCTTAACCTATTCCTAGCCTTCTTCAACCTATTACCCATCCCACCTCTAGACGGTGAGAAGGTATTCCGGTGGAGCGTCAAGGTTTGGGCGGCCGTGTTCGCCTCAGCCCTGGCCTTCATGTTGCTGACTCGGCTACTATAGCGACGAAAACAGCATATAGATACCCACTAACGCGAAGACCGTGAAGACAAACCTGCCCAGCTTCTGGGACTCCATCCTCATCTCTATACCGCTTCCCACATATCCGCCCGCAAGCCCCATAACCCCCGCCACCGCATAAAGTAGCGGGTAGAAATGCCCTTGCGCAAGGTATGAGGCCACCCCGACGGCTGCTGTGAAAAAAGTTACTAACTGACTGGTTGCAACAGCTCTGTGGACCTCCACCCCCGCGGTCAGTATGAGGGCGGGAACCATGATGACACCGCCGCCTATGCCGAAAAGTGTTGAAAAAAAGCCGGCGGCAACAACGGTTAACAGCACCCTGTAAAAACTCGGCTCCGCCCTAGGTTTGAGAAGCCCCTCCCTCACGGTAAGGACGAAAACCGAGGCGGTCAGAAGGAAGAGTCCAAATCCTGCCCTGAAGTGTTGGAGGCTTAGGCCTGAGCTGATTAGGGAGCCCAGCACGGCCAGTGGGAGGGCAGCGACGCCTAGAACAGCTGTTTTGGAGACGTTTAGGCCCCCGCTGCGGTATCTTTGAAGGGATGCGGAGACGGCGTTGGCGAAGACCATGGAAAGGCTTGAGGGTATGAGCTGTTGCGGGGGCAGGCCGATCAGGGATGCGGCCGGGATGAAGATGAATCCGCCTCCCGCCCCCACAACAGCCCCAACCATCGAGGAAAAGAAGGCCAGCAACGCAACTATGAAGGGCTCAAACAGCGAGTCCACACCCACCACCTATGACGCATACCAATCCATCTCCAAAACTTATATCCAACTAGCATCCCTATATCTCCGATGTCTAAACAGCCTGAGAAATCACGCAACGAGAGAGTGAAAACATATCGTTACAAGATCACTGTTTTGGAGGAGCCGCCGCAGACGCTCGACGGCTTCAAAATTTTCGGTATTGAGGTCAAGCTGGGGAAGGGCCGGCATGTCGACTTCCCCCCAAACAAACGAGAGCTAGATGTGGAGACCACACAGGAACCTTTACCGATGGACGTTGAGGTCAACGCAAAATATCAGAGGGTTGACAACAGGGCTACGATCGTGCGGAGGAGGTCTCTCCAGTTTAAGATTGAACGCGTCGCGGACGTTGTTTCTCCTCGACTATAGGCTCGCAGACACCTCTGTATTTGCGCATAACCTCCGACAGCTTGTTTAGAGCCGTTTCATATAGCTCGGAAGCCCTCTCCCTTGTGGACGCCTTGACAGCCAGCATGTATGTGGGGGAGCCCTTGGTCTTAACCTCAACGACCTCGCCCGCACCCGCGGCAGCCTCAGCCGCCAACGCCGCCTCCCTTATCGCCTCCACACCTCTTGCGTCCTCACACCTCAAAACTATGTCCGCCTTCACTTCAAACTCCCGCCGCTTAATCTCCTGCGCCACAAGCCTCTGCAGCACCTCAGCAACCTGAGATGTGAGACCGGTCAATACCTCTGATACTTCAACCCCGCCTGCAATCCTCTCGAAAATGTCGTAGAGCTTCAGCGGGTTCGATTCCGTGGCATAAATTTTCTGAACAGCGTCCTTTCCGGCCTCTTTCTCCAACAGCTCCATCACCCTAGCCACCTTGCTCCTCTTCTTAACTTCGAGGAGCTTCTCCACCTTCTCCCTCTGCGAGACCTTTTTAATCGACAGGTCTACCTGAAGAGTCTCAGGATTAACCCTAATAATCTTGAATACGTTTCTCTGCCCCTCCTTCAGTATGTCCCTTATGTTACGGACCCATTTCAGAGATATTTCCGAGACGTGGACGAAGCCTTCATATTCCGGGTACTCCTCGACAGCCACGTATGCCCCGTAATCCTTTACAGAGGTTATTCTCCCTATGACGATCTCGCCGAGCTCGGGGACTTTACTCAAGAACTCTCTCCTTCTTAGCGAAGATGACGGCCTTTCCGCCGGCCGGACGTGCTAGGACAGCTCCGCAGACCATACATTTGACGACTGTTTTTGCGTTGTCGAAGATGACCTGTCTGTTGCCGCACTCGTTGCAGATGACTTGAATGAACTTTGAACGTGGGCGGGGTATTAAACCTTCCCAGGACTCTGCCACTACCTAACCACCTCAAGCTTTTTAAGCCTAACCCCCTCCCTCATCACAGACCGCCCGCACACGACGCACTTCAACACAAGCGTCTTTTTATCGGTTGTTTTCGACTTCTTCTTCTGGATTGGATATTTCTGGCCTCCGTAGCCCTTAAGCTCCCTCGCGTGGCGTCTCGCACCCAGAGACAGGCTTCTCTCCTTCCCCTTCTTGTATAAAGATACAGTGTGCTCCGTGTGGCTGTTGCATTTAGGGCAGTAGGTCTGAAACTTTGAGGGGACCTTCATCTCTGCAGTTCTCTGGCTGGGTAGCAGGATTTAAACCGTTTTATAACGGGTAGTTGTAGCTGACGGCATGGAGGGAATGGTCGTAGGTTCTCTGATGTCCCGTGACGTCGTGGCCGTCTCCCCCGACAGCAGTGTCTACACCGCGGCAGCCCTGATGACGAGTAAGGGTGTCGGGTCATGCGTTGTTGTCCGAGACGATAAACCGGTGGGTATTCTGACAGAGAGAGATATTGTTAGGAGGGTTGTTGCGGCAGGCCTCTCACCCAAGAGGACAGCGGTCTCCAAGGTTATGTCCAGCCCAGTTATAGTTGTTGGTGAAAACACATCCGTCAAGGAGGCGTTATCCGTTATGTCACGAAACAAGATACGCCGGCTTGTCGTTGTCCGAGACGATGTTCTGGTGGGTATCGTCAGCGTCACTGACTTTGTCAGGGCCTTGGGTGAGGCGGGCTATGCAGAGGTTATCCCCGCTATAGCCCGCTAATCTGTTACAAGAATTCTCAGATACTCTATTGCTTCCCCGAAGCTTTGCTTAAACCTCTCAACAAAGTTTTCACCAGTGAGGCTTATCTTACCCGTCACAACGAGGTCCGCGTCACCGTAAACTTCGTCGACAGTTTCAACATCCTCCCAAGCCGCCAGCGTGGACGTTATTTTCTCAACCGAGAACTTTGGGTTAAGCTTAACAAGCATGAATACTTTCTCCGGCTTCAGAAGGCCCGCGGCCTTCGACATATCCAGCTCTAGGCCCGTTTCCTCGGACAAGATTTTGCGGATTTCTGAGAGGCTGAGGCCGTTGCTTCTCTCGCGGGCCTTTGTCGCAAGCATCTCGGTTGCCTTCCTCACCCTCGGGTCGTCTGGCTCAAGCCCCGTCAACGTGGCGACAAGCCTGTGGCTTATGTAGACTCCTGCGTGGAATATGGGTGTTCCAAAGTCTGTTTCCAGCTTTTTACGTGGCATGTAGCCATCCGGCCTGCTCACCGCCATAGCCTGGTGGACCCCCGCCCTTATTGTCTGCGCCTCGTCGGAGAGGGGGTGACGCCATGGAAGCCGGAGGCCGGCCGTCTTGGAGAAGAAGCTGTAAAGCTCCCTCAGCCTTCTCCTATCAACACCCAGCGAGACGCCGTGTACGTCCTCCAAAACAGCCACAACTTCGTAGAGGTCGGCTATGCCGTTCCTATCCCCGACCCCCATTATGGTTACGTGTGCTTCTTCGACGCCCTCGAGCACGGCCTCCACAGTGTTCGCGGAAGCCATTCCATAGTCGTTATGGAAGTGGGCCGCTATCGGTGTCTGTGTTTGCTGCTTGACTGTTTTGATGTACTGTCTTGCGAGGGCTGGTGAGAGGAGTCCCGCTGTGTCGGGGACGCTGACAAGTGTTGCACCGTGTTCCGCCAGCTTCCTCACGGCTTCAACTAACTTCTCAACTTCCCCGTCTACGTAGAACCTAGACGCGTCCTCGACCGTGGCCCTTACGTATCTGAAGCCCGCGGCCGACGCCGCCTCAACCGCCTCCACAAGCCTCTCCAAGGCCTCTTCATAGGTTATTCCACGGAGCTTGTGCTCCCTATGTATTTTGGTCGGTGAGATGTAGACCGCGATGCCTTCGGCGTCGTATTTTGCGGCGGCCTCCACGTCGGACCTGACGGCTCTACAGTGAAGTATGGCTTGGCAGCCGCGGTCGTTCAGGGCCTTGACGACCGGCTCGACGTCCTCCCTCGTTGTTCGAGGGGGGTAGTCCACCGTAAGCTCAACCCGGCGTAGGCCGGCTTCAGCAAGCCTCTCGGCAACCGCCACCTTCGTCTGCGGCTTTAAAACCCTGAACAGCTCTCCTTCGCGGAGTGTGGAGTCGAGGAGTACGGTTTCCGTCTTCAACCCTGTCCAGACTGTAAAAGCTCGTAATTAAATTTTTAGAAATCGGAAAAAATTCCCCATTATCCGACGTTTTTAGAAGTCTCTCGGTGTTTTTCGTAGTTGCGTAGGTCGGAGATGCGTTCCCTCACTTTTGCGGCGAGGCTTTCATCTCCCTCCAAAGCCAAGCCCAGAAGTTCGAAAAGCTCGGCCGACTTATCGCTTAGCCCGTGCTCTATGCGTTCAGCCTCCACCTCGGCCTCCAGCTCCCCCATCCCGAGTGTTTGGAGGAGGCGTGAGACGATGTCGTGTCTCCTCTTCAGGCCCTCGACGGTCGCCATTCCTTCCTCGGTCAGCTCTAGGACGCGGTAGGGCTGGTATCTGATGTATCCTTTCTCGACGAGCCTTGTCAAGACTTTCTTAACGGTGCTGGGCGCGACGTTGAGGGCCCTCGCAACATCCACGGGCCTAACTCTCCCATCCCTCTCCACCAGTATTTCGTAAATAGCCTCAAGATACTCCTCCGCAAGCTTGGACGAGCCCTTCACACGTCTATGGGCCTCCTTCAAAGCCCTGATTCTTACAGCGCTGGAACCCAACACCGAATCAGTTGCCGCAGCCGCATATAAACCGATGCATAAACCACCGCCGGGGGTGGGATTTGAACCCACGCGGCCTTATGGGCCACCGGCTCTCACCCCGTCAGCGACGGACTCAAGGCCGGCCCACTACCTGGCTGTGGGACCCCGGCATGGATGTGTAAATTTTGTTTCCCCCAGCTAAGTTGTTTGTGTCGTTGTGGTTTTTATGTTTGTCCTGCAAGTAGCCAGCATGAGGCCTTTCTGCCCCCGTCCGTGGCTGTGCTTGGGGGTTTTTCGATGTCGCATTTCCCCCTGACTATGTATGGGCAGCGTGGGTGGAAGCGGCATCCCGGCGGTGGGTCCGAGAGGCTCGGCGGCGCCCCCGGTATGTGGTCGAGGGTCTTCGGCCCCCTGAGTCTGGGTATTGACTTGAGCAGCAGCTGGGTGTAGGGGTGTGCGGGTTTTTTCACGACTTCGTCGGCTCCGCCGGTCTCAACTATCTCACCCGCGTACATCACGGCTATTGCGTCGGCTATGTCGCAGACGAGGGCGAGGTCGTGTGTGATGAAGAGCATGGAAAGCCCAAGCTCCCGCTTCAGTCTCTTCAGGAGGTTCATTATCTGGGTCTGTATGGATATGTCGAGGGCTGATGTCGGCTCGTCCAGTATGACGAGCCGGGGGGAAAGTGTCAGGGCCATGGCTATCATCGCTCTCTGCCTCATTCCTCCGCTGAGCTCGTGGGGGTAGCGGTCAGCCGCCTCCTCAGGCAGCCCAACCTCCCTGAAAAGCCTCCTCACAACCTTCAGCGCCTCATCCCTGCTGTAGCCGGCCTTCACGACCAAAGGCTCCGCGACCTGCTGACCCACCTTCAGAACAGGGTTGAAGCTGTTCATTGCGCCCTGGAAAACCATGGAAATCTTCCTCCACCTCACCTCCGCTGCGAAGACCTTTTCATCCAGCGAGAGCATCTCGACGCCGTCAAGGTATACGCGGCCCCCTAACTCAACTGTGTTGGGTGGCAGCAGCCTCATCAAGGCGAGGCCTGTGCTGGTCTTCCCGCATCCCGACTCCCCCACAAGCCCAAGCGTCTCCCCATCCCCCACCCTGAAGGATACGTCGTCGACGGCCTTCACAAGCTTGCCTCCCTCGCCGTAGTAAAGCCTCAGGCCCACCGCCTCAAGCATTAAACCCTCACCCTCCTCATCCGCGGGCTTACAACGGGCTCCAGCCCCAGAGATATCAGGACAAAGGTGAAGGCTGTGAAGACGATTAAAAGCCCCGGCGGGAGAATCCACCACCAGAGCCCGAGGTTGACGCCGCCGCTTCTGAATGCGTATTCAAGCATCTGGCCCCAGCTCGGGAGCGAGGGGTCGCCCAGCCCTAGGAAGCTTAAAGATGCCTCGGCAAGTATCGCCGAGGGAGTGGAGAAAACCATCTGCGATATCAGGAACGGCGCTATCTGCGGCATTATGTGTCGCGTTAGTATCCTGCCACGGCTCACCCCCAGAGACTCGGCTGCCTCGACGAACTGAGCAGTCCTGGCCTGCAGGACAATCGACCTCACGACGATGGCTAGGCCAGACCAGCCGAAGACGACGAGTATCAGCACTATAATCCATATGCTTGGTCTTAGTATGAAGGTGAAGAATATCAGAAGCGGGAGGAGTGGTATGTTGTTGAGTATGTCGCAGACTCGTTGGATGGCTTCGTCTAGTTTTCCGCCGACGTAGCCGCTGGCCATCCCGACGGATGAGCCGATGGCCGTCGTCAAAACAGCCGTCACAACACCTATGAGCAGAGAGACGGGGAAGCCGAACAAAAGACCTGTGGCAAGGTCTCTCCCAAGCCTGTCGGTGCCCAAAAAACCGTATACGCGGCCCCCGACGATAAGGACAACCCGCCCAACCTCGTCATCCACACTAGCCCTCTCAACCCGCACCACGAACCTGTAAAGACCCTTAACCGGCATCAGCACGCCTTCGACAGGCATGCCGAACAAGGCCTTCTCAACGCCTTCGCGGGCCAAGGCGTCGGCGGGGACGGCGAACCCATACCTTGATTCGAGGAAGCTGCTCAGGAGCTGGGCGGCGTATGGGTCGTTGCTGAGAAAAGTGCTTAGAGGTGTTTCATGGTGCCGCCTGTATGGCCTGTCCTCACCCGGCAGAGGCGGGGAAACCACGACTCTGTAGAAAACCACCACCTCCCCGCCGGGCCTGACGAGCTCGAACGTAATCACAGGCGGCCTCTCAAAATATGTGACGGACGAGACCTTTACGGAGACGAAGCTGGGAAACTCTTCTGAGACATACTCGAAAACCCTCTCCTCGATATCCCCGGGTTTCTCCAACGTCACCACCGTGTGTGTTGGCGCGGGCCTTGTCGTGAATAGGTTTGTCCAGGCTGGAGGTGCTTCACGGGGGTTGTCCGCCCAGTATGCGGGGTTGTTCCAGTAACGTGTCCCGAAGTCCAGCGGATATGAAAAGACAACGTAGAGAGATAGCAGGACTTGGATGGCTAGGAGTAGGACGCCGACCCTCGAAGTGTTCGAGGACCAGAAAACAGACCAAACCTTCTGGGGCGAGCCCAACCCAAACACCGTTCTCCGGCTGGGATATTAAACCGCTACGTTCCAGCCCTCTGCATTCGGGCGACTAGGTTCAGCACAGCAAGAGTGTAGGCCAGCGCCTCCTCGGTTCTGATGGTTTTAACCCCCTGCTCCGGGACAGTGTTAACCGTTATGTCGAAGAGGCTGTTGTAGTCGAGCCCGAGGTCTTCCACGATTTTGTGGAGGCCGCGGTCCGCTGAGCCGAAAACCACGCAGACGTCCTTGGCTGATTTCAGGTTTTGTGAGAGTTTGTCAAGTGCTTGGTCGACCGGCTCCCCCAGCCTCGAGGTCGCAATCCTGTAGTCAAACTGTTTAAGGGCCTCATCAAGGCTGTCAACTATCCTTGTTTTGAAGCCGTTATAGACCTCCACCGACCTCTTTGAAACAACTCTGTATTTCACATGTTTTCCGGCAACCTTCACCTTGACGACTACTACACTGTTCTTGGGAAGCCTGCCCCGTATTCTCAGGGGCTTGCCGAGCCCGGCGTCTAGCAGCGAGGTTTCGCCAGAGGAGAGGACGAGGGCCTGCCTATAATGTGTGCCCTCCGTTTTCACCGCTTCGGCCTCGGGGTGGGTTGGTATGTTGAGCGGTGGGAGTAGTCCTGCGTAGCGGAGGCTCGGCTTCAACGGGTAGAGCTGTTTACGCAGGTAGGGGGCCGTCGTAAGGTATTCGAGAACTTCTCTGATGAAGCCGGCGTTTCTTAGATGGGTTTTCTCCCTGCTGTCGGGGTATAGGAGTAGCGCGTCGGCCCTGAAGGTTGCGAGAACCCTGCCGACAAAGCCCACCTTGGAGGTGGCTTCCCGGAGGCCGGGTACGTCGGATGCAAACGACTGAGGGAGGAATACCGTGAGCCGCGGCATTTAATCCACGCACCTAAATGTCGAGGACGAAGCGGACAGCGTTGTTTACTGTGTCTATCTCCATGAACGCGTATGTTGGGGACTTCACCGCCGTCCCCGTTTGGTGGATGGCCCTGTTAAATTCAACCCCGCCCACAAAACCCTCAACCCTACACACCTCACCCACCGTCAGCCGCCGAACCTTCACGACCGTCCCCACCAAGTTATCAAGCTCAAAAACATGGAGAAGTTTCTCAAGCCATTCGTAGAGCAGGCCCTGCAGATCATGGGCCTCCGCCACCACCTCAACCCATCTCTCAACACCCTCAGCCACGGGGACTATCGTCCTGAACAAGGCCAGCCCCGCCTGCTCAAACGCCTCCTCAATAGACCTTCCATATGCCTCGATGTAGATGTCGGATGTATGCGGGAGGTGGCGGAAACCGGCACTAGGTCTCTCCGCGTCCACGACCCAACACACAGCATTAAAGCAAATTTCCACCTATATAGCTTACCCAGCCTTCTGCAACCGCGACACTTAACCCGCTCTCCCCTCTCTGGAAAATGAATCCATTTCACCCAAATAGAGGGGTTGAAGGGCCGATGGAACCGTCTTAATTATGAATGCTTTGGCGACACGTCTTCGGGATATGGTGGTTTATTGTTGTGTTTAATCCTCTGGGCGTCTTGGGGATGACTTTGGTTTTTTCCTTTGTTCGTCTTCAATGGGTTCCTCCACCGCTCTTGGGGATGACTTTGTCTTTATCGTGATCTGTGAAGGCTGTGGTGATTCCGGTGGTGAACCCGGCGGCGGCGGGGGGAACCATTTCTTTTTACAGCATTTGAAGTAGAGCAGTAAAAGCAACGCGATAATGGCTCCTAGCATGCCTATGACCACGTAGAGTTTGTTCTCCAGCATCGGGTCCACTACGACGCTCGTCGTCGTCGCGGTGGTGGTTGTGGTTATAGTTGTAGGAGATGCAACCGTCGTGGTCAACGTCGTCGTTGTGGGCACCTCAACGGTTCTGGTCGTGACCGCCGTTGTGGTGACCGTTGTGGGAATTGTCGCAGTCGTGGTAGTTATCACCTCTGTTATTCTGGTGGTGGTTACTGTAGTGGTGACGTTAACGGACTCTGTCACCCTCGTTGTCACAGTCGTGCCTACTGTAACCGTAGTAGGACTCACCACTGTTGTTGGTCTCACAC
>Ga0197143_1000977_pt1 | contig 26143 bp, 30 predicted proteins | sample GBS70_MetaG_FD_148603 | JGI IMG/M metagenome (GOLD analysis project Ga0197143, IMG submission 148603) | Sediment microbial communities from Great Boiling Springs, Gerlach, Nevada, United States - GBS 70_MetaG | ecosystem: Environmental > Aquatic > Thermal springs > Hot (42-90C) > Sediment... | reverse complement strand
ATAAAAAATATAGGTATATTATTTTTGATCACTTTGATCATTGGAATTTGTTTTGCTGGAATTACTCCCATAATTTCTGGCAAGTTAACGGAAACCATGCCAAAAATAAGGCAAGGGGAGTTGAGCGGGATAATTCATGTAATAAGAAATATTGGTTATATCCTCTCTACTTTTCTAGCTGGCCAAATTGCAGAGCTTCTTGGAATAAACTTCATTTTCTTGTTCAATGTTTTATTTTTGTTAATCTTTTTGTTTGTAATTATTTTTAAAGTAAAATTGTAATTTTTAAAAAGCAAAAACATGACAAAATATGATAAATTTTAGAATATAATGAATTATAATAAAGTATATGAACCAGGACAAAGATGAAGTAAGTTTAAATTTTTTTAAAATTTTTTTTAAAGTAAAATTATGATGAATATGATAAGGTAGATGAGGTAGAATAAAGGTAGATAAGTTTAAAATTTTTTAAAAAGTAGGATAAATGATAAATTTTAGAATATGATAAATTATGATAAAGTAGATAAGGTAGAATAGAGATAAGGTGATAATGGATAAGGTGGGGGTTGTTTCCTTTGTTTTTTATTTTTTCTTTTGGTTAGGGAAAAATTAATAAAAAAAGAATTTTTTATGATAGATGCCATATAAATTTCTGCCCCATACGGCAGATGCTATGTTCAAAGTTGAAGCAAAGAGTATAGAGCAATTATTCTTAGATTCTGCTAAAGCACTAAATGCAATACAAGTCAATCTTAAAACATTAGAGAAGAAGATAAAAAAAGAAATAACTCTTAAAAACGAAAACTTAGAAATGTTGCTCTTTGACTTCTTGCAAGAGTTGGTTTTTATTAAAGATACAAATCAATTACTTTTCAAAGATTTTAAAATAAAAATAGAGAAAAATAAAGACTATAAACTTTTTGCACAATGTTATGGGGATAAAATTAAACCTGAAAAACAAGAACTTTTGACTGATGCCAAAGCTATAACTTTAGAAAATTTCAGATTATGGAAAGAAAATGGTTTATGGAAAGCTACAGTTATTGTAGATGTATAGCTGTAGATGTATAGCTGTTCCTATTCAAAATATATGTCTATTAACCTCTACCCTTGCCCATTCCCTTGTTATATGTTGCATTTGATCAACAAAAAAATCTGCTTGTTTTATAAGTTCGTCCAATTCTTTTCCTTCTATTTTTATTTTTTTATGTTCATATGCTTTGTATAAGCTATAAATCCGGTTGAAAATATCTAAAACTTGTTTTGAAATCTTTTTCTCTTTCAAAAAATGTTTTTCAAGTAATTTTGGTAATTCTTTTGGAACAAAAAAGGAAACGCCTTTTGAAAATAATGCAGCTTCAGCAGCATCTATAACAGCACTATAGATATCAGAAAGAATCTCGATTTTTAAATAATCAACATCACTCAAATTTTTTCTTACCTCTTCGATAAGTTTTATCATTGATTCTTTTGTTCCCTTTATCTCTCCTCTTTCAACTAAAATTTTTATCGGCATGAAAAATCCAGTATCATAAAGAGAAATTGCTTGTTTTATTTCAATGAAAACATCAATTCGATTTTCTAATAATTTTTCATAATATTGAGTAAGTAAAATTACATCCGTACTTATAGGAATATTTAATTCTCTTTCTAATTTTTCTTCTAACTTTAAAACAAAAATTTTTATATCCTCAATAAGTTTTTTAACATCCTTCTCTTTTTTTCCTAAATCATCTATTAAAATAACTATGAGTATTTCCTTTTGATATGGGATAAGCCAAACCGCCTTAACATTTTTTCCAAATTTCTTTATTATCTCCACTGTAAAATCCCTAAATTTTTCTTTTATAACCTCTATTTTTTCCATTTTATCTTTTCAATTCTTTACTTAATTTTTCTTTATAAATCACTTCTTCTAAAGCAGCACGAAGAGCTTTAATATAAACCCTATTTATTGCATATGGTTTTTTTTCTTTTACATATTTATAAAGTTCTGTTAGAGTGTCGTAGTATACTTTATTTATTAGATTTGTATCTACAAATAAACTTTTCAGAAGCTTTATTTTTTCTTTATCATCTTTTGGAACTTTTTTTATCTTTAAAGCTAAAATGTCTCCACAAAATTTCATAATCTCTTTGTAGGTTTCTTCAGCTTCCTTAATTTTTAATTCATTTTCGCATCTTATCAATATTTCTTCACTTTCCTTAATGTGTTTTTTTATTTTTTCGATCCAATAATCAATCTCGCTTGGTTTAAATTCTGAGAGTGTCCCTTTCATTATTTTTTCATTTATTCTTATGAGTTCTGTATAATCATCTATAAACTTATCACTAATTTTTAACTTATCCTTATATTTTATTAACATATTTCTTGTTTCATTAGCAGAAGTTGTATATATGCCTAGATAACTTAGAATCATTTGACCGGCAATTGTCAAACATTGTAAAAGCATATATGGTGCTTTCAAAAGTTTTTCTCTAATTCCTATTAAACTTTCTATCGCTCTTGCCATCATTCTTTCCATTTTTTCATCTATACTATAAAGCTTTCCTTCTTCTATCAACTTTTTTGTTAAAGCCAAAAATTCGTTAGGATCATAAATGATAATGCTTCTTCTTAAAGCAGAAATTGCCCATGGTTCGGCTCTTTTTATAAGCTTCCACCACAAGCTTAAAGGCTTTAGTGGTTGAACATGCAATATTATTTCTTTACGCAAGGCCTTCAATTTTATAAATTCCAAATAAAAATTTATTTTATCGATTTCAGGTTTTTCTATTAAGTCATCATAAATAAGTAAATAATCAACGTCATGGCCTTTGATCATTCCTTTTATAACAGAACTTCCATAAATAAATATACCAACAACACCTTTAACTTTTTTTAATGGAGAACTTAAATCATCGATAATTTTTTTTAGTTCTTTTGGAGAATATTTTATTTCTTCTTTTTCCATTAAAAAAAGAAAAAGAGAGGTTTATAAGGTTATCGTTTTTATAAGATTCCAATTACAATTTATAAATTTACAATTTATAAAGTTCATAACTTTCTTTCTCTTTTTCCTCTGTTTTTCCTTCTGCCAACTTAAGCAAAACGGGTGCAATTTGTTTTTTCCTACTTATTAGTCCCTTTAGCTCATAAATATTTTCTTCGATCTTTGGCCAAGGAATCATTTCTAGAAATTCTTTTTTACCCATACATAAAAGGATTGAAGTATTTTCTTCTATATTTGAAACTATAAGCCCAACAAGATCTAAATTTTCTTTTTTCCTAATAGATTCAAGCTCATTCAAAAACTCTAATTTTCTTTTATAAATTTCTTCAAAACTATCTAATTCTATTTGACCCAATCCAAAACTTTTTTTATTTTTGAAAATTTTAAAATCCTTTTTTATTATTTCATTAACTGGTTGTTGAAGAATCTTTGCTCTTTCCATAGAAGAAACTTTTCTAAAATTTTCCCAAATAAAAGAAGGTTTTATACCACTAATCCTAGAAAGTTCCTCGACAGCTTTTTTATCTTTGCTAGTGGTTGTTGGAGAAGACAAGTTTAATGTATCTGAGATTATTCCACAAAGGAGTAAAAAAGCGATTTTCTTTTCAATTTTTATTTTATTCTTTTTGTAAAGTTCATAAATAATGGTAGAGGTGCTCCCAACTGGTTCTATCAAAAAATAAATAGGATGTATAGTTGTAAAAGCCGCAATCCTATGATGATCTATAACTTCTAAAACTTCAGCATTTTCTACTCCTTCAATAGCCTGAGTTAATTCATTGTGATCTACAAGAATAACTTTTGGCTTTTCTATTTTTAGTAAATCTGTTCTTGTTATTATTCCTACAACTTTATCTTTAGAATTTAAAACAATTACACATCTAGGTTGGCTATTCAAAACTTTTTTTTCTACTTCTTTTTGCAAACTATTTTCATAACAATAATCAAAATTCTTTTCACAAAATTCAGAAGCCTTTTTTCTAAAAAAATTGGTTATATCCTTCTCTTTTAAACTTGTTTTTAAGAAAAATGTTGCCAAGTTAAAAAAATTCAACATGCCTAAAATTCTTTTATCTTTTGTTAAAACTGGTAGAAATGGCAAATTATTTTTTTCCATAATTTTTATGGCTCTTTCGACCTTATCATTTTCATTTACATAAATTATTTTTTGTTTTATCATTTGTTTAGCACGCAAATAAATATTTTCAAAATATTTTGGTTCTTCTTGTTTAATATAATTAAGAACCCATTTGGTTTGTTCATTTATTGGTCCAGCAGATATTGGTATTGCATTAAACCCTAATTTTCTTTTTAATTCAGCATATGCAATAGCAGAAACAATAGAATCACAATCTGGATTTTTATGCCCAACAACATATATCATTTTTATTATATATCATTTATATTTTATACTTTGTCTTTTTTAAATATTATCAATTTCTTTTTTATTTTTTATCTTAGAATTTTTTGTCCAGTTAATTTTAGTTAATTTTAGAATTTCTCATCTTAGAAGTTTTTTTGAAAAATTAAAAAGTAGATATAAAGTCGATATAAAAATCAATGATATAAAAATCAATCCAAAATAATCACAATAAAATTAAAATATAAAATTTTGATAAAATAAATCACTATAAAATTTTGAAAAACTTTTATAAATAAAATAAAAATTTATTTTTTATGGTCTCCCAAGAAAAAATCAAGCTGTTAAAAAAGGTAGAAGATTGTGTTTATGAATTAGCTATTGGCTATAAGCCCAATATGAATGTTCCTGTTAGAATTATTGCTAATGAAAAATTGCTTAGAGAGATGGATGATGCGGTTTTAGAACAAGCAAGCAATGTTGCAACCTTGCCAGGTATAGTTGGCTATAGCTTTGCTATGCCAGATGCACACTGGGGTTATGGTTTTTGTATTGGTGGAGTAGCAGCTTTTGATATAGAAAATAATGGAGTGATAAGTCCTGGTGGAATTGGATTTGATATAAATTGTGGCATGCGTTTGGTTGCAACAAATTTAAGCATAAAAGATGTAAAGCCGAAAATAAAAGAGCTTGTTAATGCCTTGTTTGAAAGAGTTCCAGCTGGCGTTGGAAGCAAGGGTTTCTTGAGGTTAAATAAGCAAGAGTTTAAACAAGTTTGTGAAGAAGGAGCAAGATGGATAGTAGAAAAGGGCTATGGTTGGCAGGAAGATTTGGAAACTACAGAAGAATATGGCTGTATGCCTGGAGCAGATGCAAGCAAAGTAAGTGATAAAGCAATTGCAAGAGGTATAGATCAAGTTGGAACTTTAGGAAGTGGAAATCATTATTTAGAAATCCAATGGCTAAAGCCAGAAAACATTTTTGATAAAACTATAGCAAAAAAATTTGGACTTTTTGAAGATCAAGTTGTTGTTATGTTTCATTGTGGTAGTAGAGGATTTGGACATCAAGTGGCTAGTGATTATCTAAGAATTTTTTTGGATGTTATGGAAAAAAAATATGGAATAAAAATTTTAGATAGAGAATTGGCAGCTGCTCCTTTCTATAGCAAAGAAGGCCAAGATTATTTTGCGGCAATGAAATGTGCCATGAACATGAGTTTTGCAAATAGACAATTAATATTGCATAGAGTTAGGGAAGTTTTTGAGAGAGTTTTTAAGCAAGATGCAGAAGCTTTAGGAATAAGACAAATTTATGATGTTGCTCACAATTCTGCTAAACTAGAAGAACAGGAATGGCAAGGAAAAAAACTTAAACTTCTTGTGCATAGGAAAGGAGCAACAAGAGCTTTTGTTGCTGGCATGCAAGATTTGCCAAAAAAATATGTTGATATTGGTCAGCCAGTTATTATAGGCGGGTCTATGGAGACAGGAAGCTATTTGTTGCTTGCTCAACCCAAAGCAAGAGAAACTTTTTATAGCACTGCGCATGGATCTGGAAGAACTATGAGCAGAGAAAAAGCAAAAAAACTTGTGAGAGGAGAAAAATTGATCAAAGAAATGGAAGAAAGGGGAATATATGTTAGGGCAGTAAGTTATGCTGGTTTGGCTGAAGAAGCGGGTTTAGCATATAAAAATATTGATGAGGTTGCAGAAGTTACAGAGAAGGCAGGAATAAGCAAGAGGATAGTAAAGTTAATACCTATAGGAAATATTAAAGGATGATGTTGTCTAAGGGCCTACAATATAAAAAAGTTAACAAAATAAAAAAGAAAAATTTAAAAATATAAAAAAATATCTAATCGATTTATAATCGATTTGTTTTAGGGATGGAAAAAGAAAATCGTTTTTGGAAAAAATTTTATAACGTAAGTAAGAAAACTTTTTTAGATTGGAGGTGGCAGAGAGACAACTTAATAAGAAGAGTTGATCAAATCCCTTTTGCCAATAAAGAAGAAATAGCTAAAGTTTGTGAAAAATATAAGATGTGCATCACTCCTTATTATTTCTCCCTGATTGATATAAAAAATCCAAACGACCCTATAAAAAAACAGGCGATTCCTTCATTAGAAGAATTAATAGAAGAAGGCTATGAAGATCCTTTGGCAGAAGAAAAACAAAAAGTTGTTGAAGGCCTAGTAAGAAGGTATGAAGATAGAGTTCTTTTTATTATTACTAATTTTTGTTATACTTATTGTAGACATTGTACAAGAAAAAGAATTATGAGTCTTAATTCAAAAATAGATAGTCTATCAAATCTGGAAAAAGTTGTCAGATATATAAAAAAGAATAAAAAGATAAAAGAAGTCATAGTTTCTGGTGGAGATCCACTAACCTTACCTTATCCTATTTTAGAAAAAACACTTTCTTCACTTTGTGAAATAGAAAATTTAGAAACCATAAGAATTGGTTCAAGAGTTCCTGTAGTTATGCCTATGAAATTTTATGATAAGAATCTTTTAAAAATATTAAAGAAATATTCAAGAAAAAAAACGATATGGTTGGCTACACATTTCAACCATCCAAACGAGATCACTTATTTTACAAAAAAAGCAATAGAGAATATTTTGGAAGTTGGTATTCCTGTAATTAACCAAACTGTGCTTCTAAAAGGTATAAATGATGAAGTAGCAACTATGGAAAAATTGTGTAGAGAATTAATAAACATAAGAGTAAAACCATATTATTTGTTTCATTGTGATAATACAAGGGGAGTTTCTCATTTTATTACTCCGGTAGAAAAAGGAATAAAAATAATAGAAAAGCTGCAAGGAAAAATTCCCGGATATGCTATGCCTAACTATGTAATAGATTTGCCTGGAGGAGAAGGAAAAGTTCCTCTGATGCCAAATTATTATAAGAAAAAAGGAAAAAGAATAGAGGTAAAATATAAAGGAAAAATTTTCTATTTTTAACTAAATTAAAAATTATTTTTCTCTTCCTTCTCTACTCTTCTTCCTTATCCACTTTAATTTTCTAGGATTTCTTCCCATATTATAACTTTTTCTACATTTACTAGAACAAAACCAAATTATTTTACCATCGTTTTTTACAAACATAATCCCATAACCTTTCCTTATCTCTTCATTACAAAAACTACACTTTACCATTTTACTTTTATTATTTTATTATTTTTAAGCTTGTATACCTTTTGTTATTTTACTTTTTATCTTTCTAGCTTCTATTTCTGTTTCTCTAAGCATCAGTACATCTTTCAACCTTACAGGACCTTTTACATTTCTCCTTATAATATTGCCTTTATTAGGACCATCAAGAATTCTTACTCTTACTTGTGTCAGTTCTCCTCTAAAACCCGTTCTTCCAAGAATCTCTTCAACAATAGCAGGATATACTTCTTTTTCAACTTTTTTTGTTTTTTCCTTTTTCAATTTTTTTTCCATTTTTTTATTTTATTTCTTTGAGAAATTCTTCAACTAAATTTTGTGCATTCCCATAATCAATAATTGCTATACTAGCTGCAGCAACGTTTAGTCCAGCAGCTATTCCTAGCTTTTCTTTGCTATCAACCTCAATACATTTGATTCCTTTTTCCTCACACAATAAAGGTAAGTGTTGTATAATTTCCTTTGGGTTTGTATCTTTAGCATAAAAAACAAGCTTTGCTGTTCCTCTTTCTATTGCTTTTGTAGTTTCGTTTACTCCTCTTTTCACTTTTCCTCCATTCTTCCTTATCTCTTCTATCAATTCGTAAGCAGTGACCATTTTGCCCTATTATTTTTATGTAATATTATAACATTAGTTCAAAATTGATTTAAAAATATTTTGTTTAAAAGATTTTGTTTAAAAGCTGTCAATAAAAAGCGCCCCCGGAGGGATTTGAACCCTCAACCCCTGGCTTAGGAGGCCAGTGCTCTATCCTGATTGAGCTACGGGGGCTTCTATTAATTTCTTTCATTAATTTTTATCTTGTATTTTAATTTAATAAAACATAAAATTTTTTAAACATAAAAATTTTTTGAAAGTTAAATTTTTGAAAATAATTAAAGTATTTAATATTTATAAGCTTCAAAATTTTTTGAAGCTTCAAAATTTTTTAAACATTCTTCATGAAAATAAAAATTCCAGCAGCCATTATATTTTATTCTTATTGCTTCTTCTTTTATCAAGTTTTTACATATGCTGCAAACATAAAACATAAAAAAATCTTTTATTAAAAGGATCTACAATTTCATAAAAACCTTTATTATAACTTTCAACCAATTTTTCCAATGTCTCTTTTAACATTTTTAATTGAATTTGTAATTATAATATGATTTATTTTAAAATTTTTAAGTTTGATTGTTGATTAATAAATTTAATTCACTAGCTACTCTTGTCCTTTATACATTTTATTTTTACTTGTATTTCTTACTCTATTTCCTTATGCTTTGCTTTTTGAAACGCTTCCTAATTCCTAAATATGCACTAAGTCCCAATCCTGTCAATGCACCAGCAATTGCTCCATATCCTGTCTTTGCTGTTGGAATTTCTGCAATATCTACAATAAATCCTCTTGTTTTCATTCCGTCATATACTGATTTAGGATGAATTATTGCATCGATGTACTGCAGGAAAGTCCCTTTCTTTCCTTTTGCTTTATCCAGTTGCTCTAACAAGTCGTTATATCTCTTTATATAAGTAATGTGTAACTCCTCTATTTCCTTTTTTGCTTCTTGAGTTTTGACACTTTTATATATTTCTTCTAGAGATTTTATTGTCGATTGGGTCGCTTCGATTCTTTTTTCTAAGTTAATTCTACGAGCAGTAATGAGTTGCTTGGATTGCGAAGTAACAAATCCTCCAACAAAAGCCAAAAACAACATTAATTTTAAAGTCCTTCCCATTTTATCTTTTGTTTTTTACTTATAATAATTAGAAGAAACAATCTTTATAAATCTTTTGTTTGTTACTACTATTAAAGGTATACAATAATTAAAGATATACAATAAACAAAAAAACTTGTTAAGAAAAGTTTATCAAAGTAAATAATCCAAACGTTTTGCTAATCTACTAAAAAATATCAAAATCATGCGGGGGCGAGGATTCGAACCTCGGAAGGCACTAAGCCACCGGGTCCTAAGCCCGGCCCGTTTGGCCACTCCGGCACCCCCGCACAATAATAAAAAGATAACTTTTAGATAAATTTTTAAAGATGTTTTGTTTAAAAAACTATGGAATTTAGAAATTTTGTGTTAGAAAAAATAATTAGATATATTAAGGATTATAAAAATTTTAATTGGAAAAAGGAAGGGGGAGTTTATAAAACTTTTGTTTATGATAATACTATAGAAATTTATAGGTATGAGGATTATTTTGGTTTTGATTATAAGTATGGGATAGTTGTTAGAAATGGGAAAGGAAATTTTTTTAGAGTTGAAGGTAAAAATTCTGAGCTTGAAAAAATTTATAAAGATTTAGAAGAATTAATGGAAAATGGAAAATTAATGGAAAATGGAGAAGGAAATTCCAGGAATAGCATATATTTATAGTACTCAAAATAATACGATAGTCCATATAACGGACCTTGCTGGATATACATTAGCTAGAGTATCTGGAGGAATGGTAACAAAACATGATAGGCTTAAAGGAAATCCTACCATAGCCTTGTTTATTGCTAAAAGGGCTGCAGAAAAAGCAAAGGAGTTTGGGATAAATTGTTTGTATGTTAGAGTTAGAGGAAGAGGGGGAAAAATAAATCCTCTACCAACTCCAGCAGCAAGAAGTGCTATCAAGGCTTTGGCAAAAGAAGGATTAAAGATATTATCAATTTCCGATATAACAAGGTTTCCGAGAGGAGGACCAAAACCAAAGGGAGGTAGGAGAGGGAGAAGAGTATAAAAAGGGTTGAAATATAAAATGAAAGCTGAAATATTGGAAAAGGGAGATGATTGGATAAAAATTAAGGTAAAGAATATTGATTATACCTTAGCTAATTCCATAAGGAGAAGTAGTTATGAAATATACATTCCTGCTATAGAGGAAGTTGAATTCTTTGCTAATGATTCTGTTTTGTATGATGAAATACTGGCACATAGGCTTGGCTTAATACCTTTAATACCTAATAGAGAGATAAACATAAAAGAAGAATGTAGTTGCAAAGGTAAAGGATGTAATAAATGTATGTTGAAGGTTAAGCTAGAGGCAAAAGGAAAGAAAATGGTGTACTCGAATGAAATAGAAGGAGAGGCTAAAGCTTTGTTCAACATGCCAATAGTTTGGCTTGAGGAAGGTCAAGAACTGAAATGTATTGGGTATATTAAAATGGGAAATGTATTTGAGCATTCAAAATACCAAGCTGGTTTAGTAATCTTTAATCCTGTTTTTAAGCTTTTAGATTTTAATCCTAGTTTCTTCGAAAAAAATGAAGAAGGGAAAAAAATTGTAGAGAAATTTAAGATAGAGTTAAAAAAAGGTGTAGAGATTAATGAAAAGCAATACGAGATATTAGATTTTATAAAAGAAAAATATCCTGATTCTAAAATTCAGCTAGAGCTTAGCGAAGAGGATTTTATATTTTATATAGAAACTTATTCCTATTTGAAGCCTGAAGAAATTTTTGTTAAAAGCATAAAAGCTTTAGATAAAAATTTATCCGAGTTATTAGAAAAAATTAAGTAATTATTAAGTAATTAAAAAAAATTAAATAATTAATAGATAAAATAAAAATAATTAAGTAGAGGATTTTAATATCTTTTTTAAATTTTCATCCAATGTAATATATTTTTCTTCTTCTACGTTTACAAGATAACTAGGTACATTAATCGTTTTTTCTTTAATTTTTATATGCCCATGCACAATAAATTGTCTTGCTTGTTTTATTGAATTTGCCAATCCTAATTTATAAACAATTGTCTGTAATCTCCTCTCAAGAATATTTTCTCTATTTATTGCTAAAACATCATCGAGTGTGGCATTTGGAGGAACAAAACCTTTAAACGCAAGAAGCTTAATATATTCTTGTTGTTTTTCCGGGCTTTCAGTTATTAATTTTTTTGCTACTCCCCTTATTTTTTTGATAAGATAATCCACTTTCCATAACTCTCTCTTATTCTTTAATCCATACTTTTTCAAAAATCTCTTTTCTTCTTCTATTCTGGCAAGATAAAAAAGTTTTTTTGGTGTTATATATTTCTTTTTAAACCTTCTCATTTCTTCTACCTTTTCTTTGATTTAGTTTTTATTACTCCTACAGCCGCACCTTTTCTAAAATGACTTTTTGTTCTTTGGCCCCTAACAGGCAGGCCTAGAGAGTGTCTTATTCCTCTATAACTCTTTATTTTCTTTAATCTCCTTATATCAAACTCCTTAGCCAAATCTAATTTTGAACCAAACAAATGCAAATTCTGACCTGTTTCTCTATCTCTTCTTCTATTTAAAAGCCAGGGAGGTAAGTTTTTTATTATCTCATTTATCTTGTTCAATTTTTCAATTTCTTCTTCACTAAGATCTTTAATTTTTTTAAATTTGTCAATACCTAAATAATTGCATATAGCATGTGACAATGCATAAGAAATTCCTTTAATTCTAACTAAACCAACATAAACATTTTTATTTATAGGAATGTCTGTATCAAGTATTCTTATAAACCCGACATCTGTAGCTTGTGCCTGTTTCTTTCTCATTTTTAAAAATAAAATTTTTTTGATTTAAAAATATTGCTTTGGAAAAGTAAAAAAGATAACATCAACATCAATCAATAAAAAGTTTAACCTGTAAAAAGTTTATATTTTACTTTTTGAGTTATTTCTTCTATAATCCTTTTTTCAACAGCTTTTAAAGGATCTGGTAAATTTTTTATCCTTTTTTTAATTTCTTCTATACTTTCAAAAGGTTTTTCTTCTCTTGCCTTTATAATTTCTCTTGTATGTTTTTTTCCAAAATTAGGCAAAAGTTCTATGCTATGAAGCCTTTTGTTAATAGCCTCAGCTTCATTAAAAAATTTTACCACTATTTCTGATTTATTTGCTAATAACTCTGGAACAACCTCCTTCAAATTTATTTTTGCTGTTTCTGTAAGTTTTTCTGGACTTAATTTTCCCTTAATTGAATAAATTTTGTCCCTCTTTCCTTTTCCGATATAAACCTTCTCCTTTAATTCTATTTTAACATCCCTTTTTGGAATAAGTTCAAAAGGAGTAAAGTAATCTGTTCCTATGGCTTGTATAATAGGAACTCTCTCTTTTTCCAAAGGATATCCATATGGTAAATAATCTAAAACAATTGCATATTCTTCTTTTTTCTCTTTCATTTTCTATATTTTTTAACAACTTCCAAGATTTTTTGTATTTCATCTTGAGTTAAAGTTACAGATGTACCAAAAAATATTTTTCTAATATCATCAGCATCTATAGGTAAAATATCGACAATCTTCACAAGATGCTCTTCATCGATTTTTGCTATATTAAGATCTTTTATCTCTTGTTTTAGCTTGATAGCATCTTCTGGCTTTATTTTTAGGAAATTGTTCAAGTATTCTCTAGTCATTTCTATTCTTTTATTTTCTTCTTTTTCCTTTTTCCCTAATATCTCCTTGATTTCTGCCAGACACAACGGCCTTTTACTTATGATTTTCATTTTAAATTTTATTTAAAGATTTTTAAGTTTTATTTTATTTAAGTTTTATTAAATGTATTGGGTGGGTTATGATTAATTTTCTTCTATTATTTTTAAATACTTCAACAACATAATGTTTTCCCCTTTTTCCAATTACTTTTCCTACTAAACCCCTATACCTTTTATGATAGTAACAAGGAAATTCCAGAGATGGTTTAAAGCATACTTTATCTCCTTCTTTGAGCACTTTAAAATACTCGCTAAGCCTGACTTTTCCTTTCTCCCTAATATTCTTTCTAGGTCTTTTCATTTTTTCTAGGTCTTTTCGTTTTAGTCCTTTTTTAGATCACTTTCAATTTGCTTTAGCATACTATTAAAACAATCGCTTATAGCATTAAAAATGTTTTTGTGTTCACTACTCGCACTATATATCTTCCCACCAGCGAAAATTTCTCCTTTTATTTCATGAACAAAAAGGTCTTGCCTTTGGTGCATCTTTAATTTTAACTTTATTTCATCATAAGAATGTAATATTTTTTCTATTCTATTGATATAATGTCCTGCAATTTTCTTCACTATGCTTAGCTCACTTTTATCAAGCTTGTTGAAGTTTACAAGTTTTATATCTTTGTTCTTTCCCCATACGATTTCATCGCCCATATTTTAAAAAACAAGATATATTTTTAAAATTTTTGAAAATAAATTTTTAGACAAAAATTGCTATGCTCAAGCTTCTCCAAGATCTTTTGTTAATGCTGTTCCATGTGTGGCTTTATTCAACTTGTCATAAAAATCTGGTAATAGGGCTGATGGCAATATAAGCAAAGCCTTTAAACTACCATCATCAAGCCATTCTTCCTTAGCCTTTTCATACTTTGCTATAAGTCCATACACTTTTCCAACAAAAGTGGCAGGAACTATTATCTCTATTTTTCTATTTTCTATTTTTATGGGCAATACTCTATTAAGCTGATGTACGATTGAAGGTATTTGTATGTCAACAGGCTTAAACTCATCAATCTTTATACCCGCTTCTTTCATAGCTGTTTCTATTCTTTCATAAGTATGTAAACTCCTGGTTCTTGGATCTATGGCATTTCTTGAAAGCCATGCAACAATTTGTTTCCTTTTTTCTTCTTTAAGTTTGTTCCTATATTCTGTGGGCAAAACTATTTCCCCATTCATCAAAATTTCTTTAGCAACTTTATAAAAGTCTAGGGTTCCAAAAGCTTCTTGCAAGTCAGCATTAGATGCCTTCAAACCTTTTTTTTCATCAAAAAAAATAAATTGTGAAGGAATTATTTGGTTTAGAGCTTCTATAATTTCTGCATCACTCATACTTTTTAGCTTCTCTCTTAAACTTATTGCTTTTTCAACATCATCCAGAACTATTTCAAACTCTTTACCTATTTTTTTTAATCTTGCTATGCTTTTCATCTTCCTTTTTATACTCTTTCTTTTTTTACTCAAGTAACTTCATAATTTTTTCAAATTAATTTCTTCAACTCCTCTATGCCTAGCCTTTTTGCTTTTCTTTCATCTTCCCTTACAAAAACAACATCCATCCTTTCGTAATTAAAATTTTTTCCTAATAACCTTTTAAATATTTTTAATCCTAGCTTTATACAATCATCAACACTCATATTTTTATTATATTCTCTCCTAAGAATCTCCTTTATCTTTTCGTCGAATTCACCAATAGCCGTAGTATAATAAGCATTATAGTTTCCTGTAACATCAACAACAAAAAGTTTTTTTGAGTTATCAGGATTTATACCTGCAAACATAAGTTCAACACCAAAAGGTCTCACACCACCATATTGTGTATATGCTTGAGCAATGTTTGCTATTTCTCTAGCTACGCTTTCAACATCTACATCATCATTATAAGTTACTCTATGTTGTTGTGCATAAACCTGGGCTCTCTCTATTAGCACCCTTGCATCACTCAATATTCCTGCAGAACTTGCTATAATATGATCGTCAATTTCATAAGCCTTCCACAAACTTCCCAAAACTAAAAGTTTATCCTCTACTCTTTTATCTGCCACTATAACAACACCATCCTTGCAAGTAAATCCAATACTACTTGCTCCCAATCTTACAGTTTTTTCTGCATATTCTACTTGGAATATTCTGCCTTCAGGACTAAAAAGAATGCTTGCTCTATCATATCCCATCAATTGACTTTGAAATTCATCGGCCATTTTTAAATATCCTTTATAATTTTTTAAATTTTTTGTTTTATTTGTTTTAATTGTCTTGTGTTAAAATTATTCAACAAAGCATTTTAATCAGGTATTACACAATTAGGCTATAACTTTAATAACTTTAAATTTGTCAGATTAATAAAGATAAAGGTATCGATTAATAAAGATAAAGGTATCGATGAAGAAGACTTTTAAATTTTAGGAATATGCAAACTTAATTAATAAACAAACATAATTAATAAAAATTTAAACAAAATTCAAACATACCATTTTTAACCAAAAAATATTTAAAATTTAAATTTAAAAATTAATGAATAATAAACAAAAAATGGCTAGACAAGAGCTTGTGAACTATCTAAAGCAATGTAAAGAAAGAAAAATTTCTTTTGAGACTGCAAAAAAGAAATTGATGGAAGTAGGTTGGTCAGAAAAAGAAATTGATGAAGCTTGGAAAGAAATAAATAAACCCATTCCAATACCATCAATACCAACGCCTTCTCCTAAGAAACTTAGTTTAAAAGAAAAAATAAAAAGATTTATTGATAGTCCTCAAAAAGCTTTTGAAGCAGTAGAGGAAGAACCATTAAAAAAAGCTTTTGGTTATTATGCTTTACTTTCTCTAATTCCTTCTCTCCTATTTTTTTTAATGTTTATGTTATTTTTTTTAATTCCAACGCCATATTTTATCAAATATATTCTTGAGACGGGTTTTAAAGAAGCACTAAAGGGGTGGTGGGTTATAGTTTTATTATGGTTTGTATTTGTGGTTTTAGTTTATTTATCTTTAATAATATATGTTTGGGTATTTGGCTTTATTTTACATGGTTTTATAAAAATTTTTATAAAGCCAAATCAAGGAATAAAGCAAACATATAAAGCTTTGATGTATGGTTCTACACCTTCGCTTCTTTTTGGTTGGATTCTCCCTTTTTATGTCTGGATAGGGATATGGTCGATTGTTTTGCATATTTTAGGATTAAAAATTTTACATAAAACATCTTTAGGAAAAACAATAGCCTCTTATTTGTTAACTTTAGCTATTTTGATGATAATAGGAATTATATTAATGGGTATTTTATTTATTATCCTTCCTCTTAGAGCAAGACCAGCATAATTTTCAACATTAATGTGCTTTTTTAGATATGCATAGACATGTTTTCCCATAGAAATGTTTCATCTTTCAAGTTAGTCAATTAATCAATGAATATTGGATTTGGTTATTTTAATTCAAAATTTTTAAGGATGGGCATACCAAAATTCATAAACTTTTTCGTATTTTGAGTTTGTTCTTATTTTTTTTATTTTATCGAGTCTGACAAAACCAAACCTTTCAAATTGTAAAGTTTCATCTATATTAACCTTAACATTTTCTAAAAGCCCATTAACCCATTCCCCATTAGGCATTAATACCCTTGCATTAAGATGCTTTCCTGCTGGCAGCCAATGAATCTTTTTTATATCTTTGGTTTTATCAAGTTCTACGCTATGGAAATAAAATTTTTCATTCTTTTTATAAAAATTAAATAAATGCATAAGCCTAAAAATACTTCCCTCTCTTGCTTTTCTTATTTCTTTATAATCATCAAGACTGATAAAAAACTCATTACTGCTGTATAAAACTCTTTCACCCCTTTCTGGATAGCTCGGATGAACAGGCAAGCTTGCTTTTAGTTTAGGAGCATTTTCTATAGTTATTAAAACAGGATTTGCTACAAAGAAACATCTGTTACTCTCCTCTAAATATTTTCGATTAAAATTGTATAAAATCTGTAAAGGAACTTTAATTTCTGTTTCAGACAAACCAAAACTTAAACAAAAATCTCTTATGGTTTCTGGCCTAAAACCCCTTCTCTTTAAACTTTGTAAGCTCCATGTTCTTGGATCATGCCAACCAAAATAAATCCCTTTGGCTATTTCTTCTTGGCTTTTACTTTTGCTTAACTTTACTCCCTCTATACTTAAAAGACCTGTATGAATGAATTCTGGATATGGCCAGTTAAAAATATCAAATATATATTTTTCCATCTCTGTTTCTATCATCAATTCTTTTCCCCTTAAGATATGTGTGATGCCTAGCAAATAATCATCTATTGCCCAGGCCATTTCCATCATGGGCCAAACAACAGCTTTTTTATTTTTTAATCTAGGATGCTTAGCTTCAGATATTCTAAAAATAACCCTATCTCTAAACGCAGGGTTTTTGTGTTGCATACTTGTTTTTATTCTTAACACAGCTTCTCCTTCTTTATACTTTCCATCCAACATATTTCTCCATTCTTCCAAATTTTTGTTTATCCCATAAGCCCTATGCTCACACTCAATACCCTTCTCCCTATTCTTCCTTAATTCTTCTTGACTACAAAAACATACATACGCCATGCCCTTTTCTATCAACTTTTCTCCATATTTATAATAAATCTCAAGTCTATCACTTTTGTAAATAATGGGCTCTTCAAAATCTATATCAAGCCATCTTAAGCCTTCTGGAATTAAATTATATGCTTCTTCAACAATCTTTTTTTCCTTACTTCCTATAGTATCATCAATAACTAAAAGCAACCTGCCACCATACTTCTTTACAAAAAAATCATTAAGCACATATGGCCTTGCATTTCCTATATGTAAAGGGCCTGAAGGAAATGGGGCAAGCCTCATAACAACTTGCCCCTTTACATTCGGCAACTCAAGCTCATGCTTTCTTGTTTTTTCTGGGATAAGATATTTTAAAATTTCAAACTCTTTTTTTTGTTGTTCTATGTCAAGCCTATTTATATTTTCAACTATTTCCTTTATTTTTGGCAAATAGTTTGGAATATCATCCTTATGCAAACCATGCCTAAACAATTTAGCCAAAACAACCTCTGCTTTTGCTTTACCGTCATGCAAAATTGCATTTTCTAAAGCATATGCCTTTATGAGTTCATCGTTTATCATTATTATGTTTTATTATTCTACTTATAAATTTTATTGATCAAAATAATTAAAAACAGAATTAAAAAAGATGAAAAAGAGTAAGCTTGAAAAACTAAAGTAGATTTTTATTTGTTATATTTTTCCCATAGTTTTCTTAATTCACCTATTAAAAAATTTCTGGCTGCTTCAACTTCATGCTTATATATCAATTTTCCTAGCTTCTGGCTACCCACAACAGAATAAGCATCAGGATGACCTATCCGTTTTAAAAACTCTTTAAATTGCTCAAAAGTGAAACTAGCAAGCGTATAAAGATTAGTATGGAGCTTTTGTATCTCTTCCAACTCTTTACTTACTTCTTTTTGTGGAGGTATGGCTTCCATTATTTCTGCTAAATCTTTAATTTGATCTTTATTTACATATTTAATAATCTCAAAAAAATTATCGTATAACTCTTTGGAAGCTTCTACACTTTTCTCACTTAGCTTTATACGAATATTATCTCTAACAACATCTGAGGGCTCACCAGCATAAGCTTCTTCGTTGCCATAAATATATTTACCGAATGACCTTCTATATGCAGGGTCTTCCCATTTGTTTTCTTCTTCTGCTTCTTTGTATAATTTAAAAATTCCTGAAACTTGCTTCAATTTTTCATATATTTCTCCTATTTTTTCTTTTTCCATTTAAATTTAATTTTTCTTATTTTTTAAATTTAACCCCAAAAAAGTAAAATTTATAAAGGAAAAAGTTGTCTTTATTAAATGACAACAAGAGATATAAGCATTGAAAAATTGGTAGAGAATTTTAACAAGTTAAAAAACCTAAGTGAAAAGGAGATAATAAAGGCATATAAAGAAAAAGTTGAAAGACTCGATGAAGAAGAAAGGAAAAGAATATACAAAGTTGTAGAGGATATAGAATATTCAAGAGATTTATGCAAGTATTTAGGAATAAAATACTGGGATATAAGAATTATTGATGAAATAAAATTGTTAATAGCTTTATCCAATTGTTTTATTTAATTAAATTGTGCTTTGTTTAATTATTTTTTATTTGATTAATCTAATTAAAGGTTGTTTTAGTTAATTATTTATTTTTTAATTAAACCTTTTTTTGAATAAAAGTTATTTAAATTTGTAGGAAGTAAAAATAAGGAATAAAAAATATTTAAAGAATAAAAACATTTAAAAAGAAACATTAAAAATAAAAAGAAATATTTAAAAAAGGTTTAATTGACCGAGAAAATCTTTTCTCCAGTTGTTGTAAAGAGGGACTAAGATAGGATCAAAAAGCTCTACGAAATATTTAACATATTTATCAAAATCTATTCCTTCTTTCTTGTCTGTAAATCCATCCTTGCTAAACCAAACCTTATATTTCCCTTTTTCTGTTTGAGATATTTTAGATTTGAAAGTTTTATTTATATATTCATAGGGCTCTCTATTTATTACACCTTCAAAAGCTAAATCTTCTATGTCAATTTCTTTATTTTTTATTTTTTTACCGATTTCAAAAACGTATTTTATAGCATAAGTTGTTCCTTTTTCAAACAAATTATAAAAAAATTCTGTAAGTATGCTATTTATTGCCTTAAACCTTGTTGGAATTTTTTTACTTAGCTCTATGCCTTCGTCAAACAATTTTCCATCAGCATAATATACAATTTTCCCTTTATCAATGCTATAACATTTACCTTTTTTCACTACATAAAACAAGTTTTTCTTCTTCATTTCTTCAAATTTTTTATTTAGGTAATAATTTTCAAGAAGGTTAGAGTCTATAAAGATATATTTACCATAATTTATTATGCTATCAGAAATATCAGAAAAATCTTTTTTTATTTTTTGAATTTCTCTGTCTATTTGATTTAAATTTAAAGAAAATGTATATTCATACCACTTATTCAACTTATTCAAATTCTGTCTTTTTTTCTTTATAAAATGATATTCAAAAAAAGGATATGCCAAAAAAGAATCTATGGATTTGGCAAAGAGGGCTTTTTCCATTTCCTTACTTTTTTCAAAAAATCTAAGGATTTCTTCATTGATTAAAAGAGGAGAAAATATTCTTTGTAAGAATAAAGGATAAACAACTACACAATCATAAAATCCTTGCTTATAATTTTCATCGAGAATATAATCAATAGTTTTCCTTTTTAATTTATTAAAATCGGTTTTACTCAAAAATTCTTGTTCCTTTTTTGTAAAAATTAAAAAATCTCCAAAAGGATTATGCTTATAAAGCATGTTTGCTTTTTTTTGCCTAAAAATATTAAAAGAATTTTCAATTTTTTCTCCCAAAATTATATCCTCTATGTTTCTTTTAAAAGATAAGGAAAGTTTTATGAGGGGTTTTCTGAAAATTTCAAAAATTTGCTTCGTAACAATTAGGTCATTTATATTGTATTTAATTAATTCTTCTGCGATGCTGCAATCCTCTTTAGCCTTTTTTGCCATTTCGTCAAGTTCTTCTATTCCATACTTCTTTATCTCTTTATCCAAAAAGTATTTAGCTAAGGTTTCTAGCTTAAAATTTGGAAGTTCTGGAAAAAAGGCCCTAGCCATTAAACAAGTATCAACAATATTCTTGCCTAAAAGCTTCACTTTTGTAGGCCTCCCTTTCTTTGCTTCTTGTTTTTTTCCTCTAAACCTCACTAACTTAAAACCCAGCTTTTGTAAAATCCTTAAGTCATGCTGACCCCAGTGCAAAACAACAAAATAAGGATCATAATCCTGCATTTCTTTTAAAAATCTCTTGATAATCTCTTTTTCATTTTCTACTTTAATGATTTCATAATCTTCAATTCTTTCTTTATCAAAAGCCAAAGTATGATAAACCTTTGCTTTATCACCATAAAGCAAGCCCAAGCAATATAATTCTTCGTTAAAAGAAAAATTTTCTATATCTAAAGCTACATACTTTTCTTTTTCAAAATATTTGATTTTGTCTTCCAAGCTACCTTCGTTTATCTTCAACTTATCATCGATTCTTTCTATTAGAGAAAATTTTGGACATTTGAAAGATAAAAACTCATTTATGCTGATATCAATACCCAATTTTTTTATTATAGTTCTTGCATCATGGGGAGTAGACCTTAAAAGATAGACATTATTCTTAATTTTCATATAGTTTGCATTGATTTGTCTTAATTTCTCTTCGTTCTTTGCCTTGAATATGATTGGAACTTCTTTAAGATTTTTTTCTATCAGCTGTGTAGAAAAATCCTTTCTACAATAAACCTTCAAAATATCTCCTTCCTTTTTTCTAACAACCTCCAAATCTACCACAATTTCCATAAAAAAATAAATTTCCCTATTAAAAAATTTTTCTATTTCAAAGTGCTAACATTTTTTTGGCTCATTTTGGTCTTATTCTTTCTGTCTCTTTTCTACTTTTGTCCTTCTTCAATCTTTCTTCTTATCCTTATTCTTTATTTTTATCCTTTATCCTCTATCCCAAAAAATTCCATAGTCTTTATAGTCTTTAATATTTCTATATTTTTCATCAAGTTTTTTGTATTGTCTTATAGTATATTCTTCTGCCAATAACAAGCCTGTTATCAAACCAAAAAACCCACCAACAGTAAAAGCAGGAAAACACAAGATCTTTTCATTTCCAAAAAAATAAGTAGCTAAACTAGTTACTAAACCTCCTGTTGTCCCACATCCTATCAAAATCTTTAAAGCATTATCATTTATTTCTTTTATTCTTTTTTTATATTCTTTATAACATCCATATTCCTCCACCCTATCTTCCAACATTTTAATTCTAAAAACCCAAACTATTAAAATTTTATGCATTACTTACAAGGAGCTAAATAAAGAAGCTAAATAAATTTAACAAACTCTAAAAATTATAAAGTAAAAAATTATAAAGTATAAAAATTATAGAGATTTATGTATACATTTGCCAATCCTTTAAAGTTAGATGAAATTATTTATGTTAATTATCCTTTTCTGAAAGACTGGCTAAAACAAAGAAATTTTTTTGATACTAGCTTGAACAAAAAAATTTTGAACAAGATTATAGATAAATACCTTTTAAATTTGGATGATATAAAAGATAGGAGGCTTAAAGCATATCAGCTTTATAACAAAAAGTTAATAGAAAGGAAGGAAGAAGTAAAAGAAGTTTTGGACAATTTTTTAATATTTCTTGATGGCCTAGCAACAAGCCAGGCTGAGGGAATTCCTTTTAAAGCTGGATATGACTGGCTAAGTGATAGAATAAGCCTTGTTAAAAAAATTTATGAATTTGCAAAAAAGGATGATGTTTTTAAAAGGCTTATCTATTGGCCAAAAACACCAATAATAGAAATGCCTATAGTAATTGAAAACAAGCCAAGATTTGTCTTTGACTTTGTTATGAAAGATGTCAATAAAAATTTAGAGGAAAGAGTTTTTAATACAGAGTATATCAATTATACTCCAAACTATAAGTTTTATTCCTCCCTTATCTATTTAGATAAGGCTAGAAACTATGTAGAAAGAAAAAAGATAAAGGATTTTGGTGATTTTGGCTTGGGTGATGATGAATTTTTAAGATATTGTGTAGCTTTAGCTTCAAGATTTTTGCCTTTAGCAAGAGATCTTTATGTTTTTGAAGAGTTTGATGTTTGGAAAGTTATAGAAAAAAATGTAAGAGAATATAGATTAAAAGGCATTCCTGTTTATGCAATAAAAGGAAGCTGGATAAAATATTTGGAGAAATTGGCTAGGGAAAATGGCTTAAGGGTTTATTATGTTGGAGAAGGTATACTAAAGAATGAAAACTATCGGAGCCAGGATATTTTTAAAAGGGAAATAAATGTGAAAGCTTTGAAAGTTTTTTATTCTTTTGTTAAGGGGGTTTTTAAGAGAGAAAAAGAAAGTTTTAAAAGAAAAAGGTCTGAAAGCATAGCAATAAATTTTTTTGAGTGCCCCTCAAACCCTTTACTTTATTGTTGTATAGAGGATTGTAAAAAATATAATAAAAGATGCATGGTTGATTTGATAAACGATAAGGGATTTTTTAGCAAGCTAGAGAAAAAGGTATATGATGATGAGATAAGTAAAAATGATACGAAGATGATGGGAATAGAGAATATGCTTATGCTACCTAACACTAATGACTTTGATGTTCTATCTTTAGATAAAAGCCATAAAAGTTGGAGAGAGTTGATGAAAGACAGCCTATTGATTCCTTTTCCTTTTTATAAGTTTAAAGCAAGCAAAGTTGAGAGAAAAACAGAAAATTATATGAAAGCTAGTGAGTTGGGAAAGTTGTGTAAGATAAGCAGACTCTTCAACAAGTTTGATTTGAAAAAGCTTGAAGAAATTGCAAAACAAGAAGGCATAAGCATAGAGAAAAAAATTGAGCCAATTATAGGTAATGTAAGGCATAAAGCTATAATACAACAGAAAGGGTATATCTTGGATAATTTTGTTTTAAAAGATTTCTTGGAGAAAAAAAATAAGGAGGGGCTTTTTGTTTCACTTGTAAAAGATCCTTACTATTACGCAAGGCCTTATTATTGTGAAAAATCTCTAACCTATACCTATAAAGATATTAATGTTTATGGAAAGGCAGATGCTTGCTTGTTTGTTGATGGAAAAAATAAAGCAATAGCTATTCTTGATGTAAAACAAAAGTATAGGGATTATTTTTTAAATCAGCTTATGGTTTATGGCTTGGCTTTGAAACAAAAGTATAATGTGGCTATAGATAACATATTCCTGATTATTGCACAACTAAGAAATACCTTGCCATATTTCCATATTTATAACATAAACTTGAATGATAAAAAAGGGAAAGAATTTATAAATAATTTACACCAAGAGATTATTGAAACTATAAAGAATGAACAAAAACTTTTACATGATGTGGATTTTTTTATTGAGCTAAAACAAGCATATCAAAAAAATAAATACTGTGAAAAATGCCTAGATAAAGATATTTGTAATTTCCTTGAAACCAAAACCCAAACAAGCCAAAGCCTAATAAACTTTATCAACGAAAATAACTTGTTTAAGCAGAAAATTTGAGGGAAAATTTAAGTAGAAAATCAAAAGAAATAATCAAAAATCAAGGAAAAAAATCAAGGAAAATATATAATAAAACATATAATAAAAAGTAACAACGAAAAAGTAACATCGTAAGATTTATAAAGAGAAAAACCAAAAATCTAGCTTTTTTGAGCTACAAAAAGTAAGATTTAAAAATCAAGAATAGATAAAATTCTTAAGCCAAAGTTAGCTAAAGTTAGCTAAAAAACTAGCTTTGGTTAGCTTTGGCTAGAAAAAGAGGGCCAGAAGCCCTTAACTAAACTAAATAAATTAAAAAAATTAAAGAAAAAAAGTTAAAATGAAACTGAACTTTAAGAAAGCTATTCCTTTATTAGCTACTGGTTTGCTTGTTGGAAGTAGCTTTGCTTTTGGAATAAGCAGCATTGACCAATGGAGAAGCTTTGGAGCAGATACAGCAATAGTAGTTGGAGCTGATGCTCTAGCAATAGATACAATAGCAGCAACAGACTTCAACTTGGCTTTGGGAGGAGTAGGACCAAGTGAACCAATATATCAAGGAGAAGTAATAAAATTAGAAAGAAGTGGAAATAAATATAACTTACACGAAAGGTTTACTAATGTAAGATCCTCTTTTGATGATGCAGAAATGCCGTTTTTATTAGCTAGTGGAAGATATGAAGAAAGTGAAGGAGATAACAAAAACAAAGTAGGATATACTCAGACATTAGAGTTGAAAAATAATGGAGAACTTGTATTTGATCAAGATGATGATCTAGCAAAATCTGCAGGAGTTTATTTATTGCTTGAAGGAGGAAAGGAAGTATATGAATATAGATTAGAATTTGAAGATCCTGTAGAGTATAATAATGAAAGTACCGCTGATGCTATTAAGGATTTGGTACCAACAACAATTAAATTTTTAGGAAAAACATTTACTATAAGTGATTTGAAGGTTGAAAGTGGTAAATTGGAAGAAATAACATTCCAGAGTGGAGAAACAAGTGTTTGGCTTATGGAGGCAACACCTATAAAATGGTATAGTGAAGGTAAAGAATATACAGTAGAACTCATAGATGTTACTGAAAACGAAGATAGCTGTGGAATAAAGGTTAATAATGAAGGACCTATATGGATTGATGTAGGAGAAACAAAAGAGGTTGGTGGATTAAATGTTGGTGTTATTGATGCAAAAGCAGTGCACCAACAAACACAAACAAATGATGCATGTTTGGTAAACCTTGGGGCATTAGAATTTAAAATTAAAAATGATGATGAAATAAGGATTAATGACATAGAGGTAGATGGAACTTATGGAAGAATATTAGAAACTAATGGTGGAGAGTGGGAAGGATTTAATTTTACATGGGCTCCAGAGGATGATATATATTTACCAACACCAAATGGAAAGAATGAAGTAGTAGATCCTGCATTTGGGAACTTTAAGATACAGTATACAGGATATAAAGCTAATTATGAAGATATAAAGGTAGAAGTGTCTGGTGCAAGCGGTAAAATTATATGGAAGAACGAGAATGGAAAAGAAATAACATTGCCATTCTACTGTCAAGGAGGATGTGATAACAGTAGTAGTGATAAAGTGTGGTTTGCAAGTAAAAATGTAGACGAAGACAATGGAGGAGATATAGATAGTGGAGAAAAAATAAAATATTTGGTGCAAGTTGGAGGGAAAACAAATTATACAAATCTTACTGGAGGAGCAAATATCCCAAGAGCGGATGTTGTTGGATTGCGCTTTTTGCGTGTGCAAACTGGAGACACATACCTTTATGAAATAACAGATATCGATTTAGATGAAGATAAGATTACAGTAGAAGAAGTATCATCTGGAGCATCAAAAACAACAGTGTATACTCCTGGAACAGAAACTGATATAAATTTACCATACGGATTGACAGTAAAGATGACAATCGACGATGATAATAGTACATATTTGACACGCTTTGTTATCGATTTAAGTGATAATGAAAATCCAAAGACCGAATTTGGAGCAGAAATTGATTTAGCAAGTTATTTGAATTTGACTGGT
>Ga0197143_1000976_pt1 | contig 26148 bp, 16 predicted proteins | sample GBS70_MetaG_FD_148603 | JGI IMG/M metagenome (GOLD analysis project Ga0197143, IMG submission 148603) | Sediment microbial communities from Great Boiling Springs, Gerlach, Nevada, United States - GBS 70_MetaG | ecosystem: Environmental > Aquatic > Thermal springs > Hot (42-90C) > Sediment... | reverse complement strand
GGGGATCTCAACGACGCCTTCAACTTTTCGCCAGTCAAAACTACCGTCAAGGAAGGCAACGGCTTTGTGCTCCCATCGTCCGTCTTTGTGTTGGATGGACAAGTCCAAAGTTGCGGCTTTCCAGCCTTGGTCACCCCTTTGTATGTTTTCGCCCTTCAACCATGCCGACAAGATGACCTTGCTTTTTGGAGGGAATTGTGCTAAAGAGAGTGGCTGTGTGAAAAGTGTATAAGCGCCTTTGGTGTTGACGACTTTAGCACATCTTTTACCAGTTCGCGCGATTTCGGTCGTGATACTGCCACCTGCAGGTATGAGCCAACCGGTCTCCTTTGATGCTCCAAATCGTAACCATCGCCCTTGAGTTACAGCAAAAACTTCTGCACCCATTCTCTCAAACGATGGATCAACAATGCCCTCTGTATCTGCCTTTAGTGGTTCAATGCTTATAGCTTTCACTTTGGGTAAACTACCGATGGCAACGCTCATTGTGGCTTCATGCCACTTTCGTGGAGCGATTTCTTTATCCCCATCCAGCCATGCGATGAAAAATCTTTTGCCATGCATAAAGATGTTGCGTGGCAGTGAAGGCGAGTTGAACCGCAACTCCAAGAATGAAGCCAAGATGTTCCCAGAATCATCGCTCATAAAAATCGCCTCGGGCAAAACACCAATTTTTGCTGTCTCACCAGCCCTTTGCTTTTCGTCGCAAATCCATTCCCCTAACTTTTCACCCTGACGGATGTAGGCGAACTTTTGAGCTTGTGGGACGACAACTACCCATGCCAAAAAGGCAGGTGGAACCTGAACATTGCCCTCGCTCATGACAGCGAAGCGATAGGTGAAAACGGGCGAGCTGTCAAAGGCGTAATCTTGCACGAACCAAACTGGCGGTCTAAGCATGCGAAACCTTTCATTTCCTGCCCTAAGAGTCCCAAAGAACCTCATCCTCAGAACTGAACCATCAAGCCAAACACGTGCACCTGCCTCCACATCGTCTTTTGCACCAGCGTATTGCACCTGCCATTGGACATTGCGGAAACCCTTATCAGTGTAAATGTCGCTGTCAGTGAAGATGAGCCTTTCTTTTGGTTGCTTTGCCCAAAGTGCTCTAATAGTTCCGCCTGTCCGACGCAACAAAACGCGATAGTGAGCATTCTCAATAACCCAATCGGTGCCCGTATGGGAGAGAGTTATTGACGGCAGGGTAGTGGACAAAGGACGGGAGACATCGGGTGGGATGGACAAACTGAGTGAAAAACTTCTTGGCAACTTGTTTTGCGGGACGAAGCTTGTTCTATCACGCCACATAATTGCAACATAAGCGCCAACCTTCGCTTCATCTCCATCCCAAACTTTGTCTAAAAGCAAAACATTGTCAACGCCCATCTTCAAAGGCTCATCAAAAGCCAACCGAAAGCCAATGCCACCTCGTTGCCAAAAACATAGCCAAGCATTGTCGGGGTGTAGTGGGGTCATCTCCGATTGCCACAGGATTTCCGTTCCTTGAGGTCGCCAATAGATGCCATGAGTGCCACGCTTGCCCGAAAGGTGGCGAACAAAGAACCAGTCATCCAACAAACCTTCAACAGTGTTGACCTGCCAACGATAAACATCGGTAATAGCAAAAAGTAACCCTACGCGCCCTGACTCTCGTGCTCCCTGTCCTGTGCCACTTGTCCTTTGTTCCGTGTCAGTTGTCTCATCCCGCAAAGCCCCTTGCAGTTTGACTTCTGTCGGAAGACAGCGGTAAGTCAGTTGAACTTGTGTCCCGTCGGACAAAATGATGCGCATCGGAAAGATAATCTCTTCCTTCCCCTGCGTTGGCGAACCGATAACCTGTTTTACAGTAGCAGGTTCTTCGGTGACCAACTCGCTCCCGTTGATCAAAACTTTTCCATCTGCGTTGGCGAAGTGACGGATCATGCCCGTCTTTGCATCAATGGTCAATCGGTAATGTCTGGTTGTCACCTCCCACTTGTCTTCCAATTTTTTCAACTTGGGCAAGCTCGGTTGTCTTCTGGCAATCTTCGGTTCAACGATGGGCTGTGTGACAGGGCAACCTTCCTCGGCAGGGCGCAGGATCAGCAAAGCAGATTGATATCCTGAAAGCGTTAGCTTTACTTTCGCTATTTCCTTTGGCTTGCCTTCAACCAGCTTTGCTCCCGTCATCCCTTCCCAAATGGCATACCTGTCGTTTTCCTTGAGCTTCAAAAGCTCAATAGGCAAGTGAATTATTGCCGTCACAGGATTTGGGTTGAAGTTTATGACAGGCACCGATGCACGAACGTAATCCTTTGTCCGCAAGCAAGTGAAAATACCGTCTGGGTTGGTCTTCACCAACGGCGAAGAATGGTCGGCATCGGTGTAGAGAGCATCTCCCGTTTGCAGTTCTGGCAAAGCATTGCGGATTGAAAGCGCCCTTTGAATGAAAACGCCATGTCCTATTTCTGCCTCATGGTAAAGCATTGGCATGCCCTCAACCCAGAAGGTTAAAGCCATAAACGCCCTCACAGCGCTGACGCCCAACCAGTATTGAGCACGCAAGCTATCATGGCTTTCCGCATATCGCAACCTTACCGTTCCTTTTGGTTCGGCGAACCTTTGCTCTTCAAAGTATCGCTGTAAAGCAAAAACAAACTCCGCAGGTGAAACTTCTCTCAGACGCATTAAATGCCGATGGCACAGGGTAAAATCGTAAATGACATCGGCTTCCTGCATGTATGGCACTGGCTCAACTTCACCCAAAATAGCGCCATCAGGGTTGAAGCGCTTAGTAGCCTGACGGATGACACGAAGCATTTGAAGACCACCCTCACGCAAGGTCAAACTCCCTCGTTCGTAGGGCAACATCGGGACTTGCCCTCCCGCTTCCGCCAACCCCTTTTGCCACCAGTCAGCAGGGACATTATCTGGCACCTTTTCGGCTGGTGGGAAACCTTTACGCCGCCAGTTCATCATTCTACTGCCACCAACCGCATCAACGCGGAAACCGTCAATGCCAAAGGTTTTGACATAATGCTCCGCCACTTGCCCGATATAGCGTTGCCAATCAGGTTCACGAAAGTCAAAGCACCAATAGTTGAGGGCATTGCCATCTTCATCAAAGACCAGCCACCAAGGTTTATTGCCTCTCACTTTGCCATGTTCTGGTGTGCCACCATGTGGGACAATGTCTTGCCAGACTTTCATGCCCAATCGGTGGGCTTCGTCAACGAGTTGACGATACTCCTCTTCAGTGCCCAATCCCTCTTGGAAACGATAGTAATCTCGCGGGTTGTAGACGCCTCTATCTTCAATTGGCAAAAGCCAGATGGCGCTGAACCCGAGCCAGCGAATAATGGGAAGAAGATGCCTTTTAGCCATAGCGAATCCGCCCAAGTCCAAAAAGTTGCTACCTATTGTCCCGCCCGGATGGAAGGAATAGAGTGCCACTTCATTCACCCACTTGGGTCGGTCAGCAGGGACTTTAATACCCACATCGTCATACCACTGCCAGAAGGCAGTCCGCAACGCTTTCGGCAAAGGCTCAGGCACAACTTCTAAAAATGCACTCCCGACGGTTTGTGGCTCGTTGGGCTCAGCCCAACCCATTGCCACAAACTCGTGTATAACGAACACAGCGTCATCAACTGCCCAAAGATGCGTCACTGCAGGATCTCTCCGAGCATCGTTAATGAACAAAAGGGTTAAGTCTTTACTTTGCTGCAATAGGAACTGCCCGACACCCCATGCGCTACTTGCACGGTAGTTCTGTGGACAGAGTGCTAAATCGCCCGAGTGAGTGGCATCAAAAGGATCTTTGGTGGGGAACAAGAAAGTGCCCTTCTTAGGCAAGGGCAAAATGAAGCGAATTCGGTAGAACTTGGCGGGTTGGCTGCCAAGCCATGTCAGCCGAACTGAGCGTGCAATACGGTTTGGATTGCCAAAAGCACCAAATTGAACTTGTTCCTGCAATTGCCAGCGACCACCGTTGGCGGAAACTTCGCGAGTCAAAGTCAGGAGCCCACTTCGCGCCTCAAAGTGCCGTTCAACTAACCTTGAACGGCTCAAACTCCGCTCAATAAGCCAGCGCCGTTTTTCCAGCCTTTCGCCAACAGCAATATCTAAGGAAGCCAAACTCCCTGATGGTGGCGCTTGAGCGATAGTTTGACCGTTCCAAACCAAACTCAACAAATCCCCCGTTTGAGAATCAAAGGTTAAGCGCCAACTTCCCCATTGAACCGTTTGAGCTTCTTGCACTGCAAAGCAAACAGCGCAAGTTATAGCCAAAATAATGAGTGCGCCTACTACCCCATCAACATCACCACTTTTAATCATCTAACTGCCTATTGCCTATTATGTCACATGCACCAGCTGGATACTGATGCTGACCCTGATCCTCTTAGCCACGAAAGGCTGGCATGCAGGAGTAGGTGGGACATAGCATGAGCTTGAAAGCGGAGTTGAAAATTATTGGATGAAGCAGCTAAGAAAAAACGGAGGCATTAGTTTGAGGGGAGGCATTGTTGATAAAGTCAAAGGAGCAAGACATAATTTAGTTGGGTTGGTGACATTGGCATGAAGGCTTAACCGCTTTGTAGTTGCTTACCTTGCAACAGGCGTATCACATGTAGCATGGCTTGAAACCGAAGGGGGTGGATGCGGATGAAGTGGAGCAAAATACTTTCGGTTTTCGTTCACATCTTCCTCTTACTGTCACTGCATACCGTCGTCAGTTCAAAAACTGCCCTTCAGTTCCTCAAGGAAGCGCCGAAGCCCGCTTTTAAGGAAGGTCACACTCTTTACCCGTTAACACGCTGGGGATGGACTATGCCTTTTGAAGTCAGGGTTGAGTTGGCTGAAAACTGGGGTTATGCGCTTGAGTTTGGCGAAGCCAACCCGACATCGGTGAAGCAGCTTGAAGACCCTCAAAGCACTCTGTCAAAGGTTTGTTCGCTTGCAGCGTCAAAAGGGTATAAGCTGTTCGTTCTTCTTTATCGTCCTTTTTACGAGCGCTCTTTCATTGATTCACTGCCAGATGAGACATGGTGTCGTGATGAGGGAGGCAAGTTCATTGGTCCTGGAAAACTATGGAGCCCAGAAGCACCCGTTGAGGTCTTCACAAAGGCTGCCGAAATCGCTTTGAAGCCACTCATTGAGGTGAGTAAAAGGGCAAAAATTTCTGTAATCCTGAACGGTGGCGAATACGCTCTCACTGTCTACGGATTTGGTGGAAAGTATTGGCAGATGGACCCAAGGGTTATCAAAGCTAAGGGTGAGCGCAGTTGGTTTGAGTATATCTCGGAGAGGAAAGCCAAGCAGGAAATCGCCGTCGCAAATGTCATCAGAAAAGCCTTCCCAGAAGCGCTCTACATCTATTATCACACTGGTGGAACGCATAGGAATCGTTATCCAACTTGGTGGCATTGGGATTATGATTACAAGTTCATTCGTAAAGCCTCAGATTTGCCGAGCATCTCAATATACTACAGACATTTCAACTCAGGCTTCACAGGGGATGATGATATGCTCACTCAGGTTCTGAACGCAGTCGCACAGCAACTTCAATACGGTGATGCGCTCTCATACAACTGGGTAAATGCGGGTTGGGAAAGAGAGAAATTAGGTGCGGAAGCATTCGCTGATTTGAGGCTTTATATGGGCTTCCTTAAGTGCCTCTACACAGCAGGGATGGTTGGTGGTGTAGCTGGCTATTTTGCTTACCCGAAGGGAGGGTTTGGTGGTGATGTGGGAGAAAAGCCACCACACTGGCTTCTTCAAATGATGGTTCTCTCACATGCTCACGCTCTTTTCTCCCACCTTGAGGAATTTCTTAGGGATGGCGAGCTCATACCGGGACCAATGCGCCATAGGTGGTCAAAAGACTCACCAGCATATGAACTGCCGACTGGCGATAGCAACGCACGCGTCCTTGCACGAAAGCACAAAAAGAGGAATGAATGGCTCATAACGGCATGGGCTGCTGATGGGAAGGATAGGCAGGTTCGTGTCTCTGTGCCGGGGCTTGGAGAAGTGGAAATCCATGCTGAAGGTAGTGGAGCAACATACAGGGCAGTGTTAAAAGATGGTAAGGCAGTTTTGACACCGTTGAAGCTGGCAAGCGAGGTTGAATTCCTTTCGTATCTGCAAAAGGTTTCACAGTAAATCACGCAAGTGAAAGGAGGGGCTTGCAATTCGTTTCATAGCTTTTGATTGTCATCGTGTGCTATAATCGTGGCGTGAGGATGGTGAGGTGTTAAGGCACACAGAACAAAAACTTGGAGGTGGTCATGATGCCAATGGTGGATCTGCGACCACAGAAGGTGAGACGCACACCCGAGGAGCTCATTCAGCACCTCAAGACTTTTGAACTTGATTTGAAGTTCTCAGCTGGCATATGGTATTTTTCACCTGCTGCCTCAAGGTTCCATGCCCCTTACGGAGAGCAACTTGATATACCGAGGCGTTTGGAGATAGCTGCAAAGTTGGCAGACTACGGCTTGAAGGCTCTTGAGGCACATTACCCAAATGAAATAAGCGAAGAGAACCTTGACCTGTGGAAGCAATTCTCAAAAGATACGGGGATAAGGGTGCTAACTGTTGTGCCGAACTTGTTCTACGAACCTACATTTGAATTTGGCTCTCTATCGTCCCCCATACCACATGTGCGTAAGAAAGCAATAGAGAGAACGATACGCACGCTTGAGATAAACAAAGAGCTTGATTGTGACTTCGCTATTGTTTGGCCAGGCATTGATGGATATGAAAACCCGTTTGGGCTTGACTTCTATGGCATGTGGGATAGGTTTGAAGAAGCTCTCGCAGAAGCTATGGACGCAGTCCCCGGTGTCCGAGTTGCGCTTGAGCCAAAGCCATATGAGCCAAGAGGGAATAACATCTACCGCAACACGGCTGACGGCATACTCATGGCTGAGCAAGTTGAACAGCGCCTCAAAAACGAGGAGAATAGGAAACTGCTGGAAGAAGGGCACGCCCTCGTTGCGCTCAACCCAGAGGTTGGGCATGTCCTTATGGGGTTTGAGGATCTGCCATACGCTCTTGCGAGGATAATGCGTGAAGGGAGGCTCGCACATACACACTGGAACAGCCAACCGCTTGGGAATTATGACCAAGACCTAAATGTCGGTGTTGTAATGCCAGAGCAAACTGAGGCAGCACTCTATGTGCTCAAGATGTATGGCTACACTGGCTACTTCGGCATAGACATAAACCCAGAGAGGATGCCAGTTGAAAGAGCATTGAAAAATTGCATGGATGCATTGAGGGCTGCAAACGATAGAATAAACAGCCTTGACCATGAGCGCATCGTCTGGGTTATGAACAACCCAGAGAAGGCAAGGGGATGGCTTGAAGCCTACCTTATCAGGATGAGGGCACTTCACCCAGAGAAGCTACCACCTCTTGAAGACATAGCTTAGGTAATTGATGCACACGCATGTTAGCTTGTGATGGAAGCCAGTTAAGGGCAGCCCTTTACTGGAGGAGGCATGGATGCCATGTCTTTGACTTGTGGTCTTGTGGTGCCTTTTTTATCTTGCGCTCTTTGTGTTGTAGCAGACGGACATATAACCATTGACGTAAAGAAGCCACTGCACGAAGTCAGCAAGACGCTTTGGGGCATCTTCTTTGAAGAGATAAACCATGCTGGCGATGGTGGAATATACGCCGAGATGGTGCGTAACCGCTCTTTTGAAGACGCTGATAGAGCTACCTTTTGGGAGTTGATCAGGGAAGGTGATGCCGAAGGCGAAATGGCAATAGACGAAAGTTCACCGCTGAACGAAAACAACAAACGCTCGCTACGAATTGATGTGCGGAGGATCGCTGAAGGCAGAATTGGCGTTGCGAACTATGGCTACTGGGGAATGAACATCACCAAGGGCAAAACCTATGTGTTGTCTCTATATGCAAGATGTAGCAAAGAGTTCAAAGGTGCATTGGTAATCACGCTTGAGCACCCAAGTGGCTTTGTTTATGCCACAGCGAAAGTTGATGGACTGAACGAGTGGTGGAGGAAGTTTGAAACAAAGCTTATCCCAAACGCCTCCGATACAGCAGCTCGCCTTGTCATATCAGTTGATGGTGTTGGAACTGTGTGGCTTGACATGGTTTCTTTAATGCCAGATGAGCGTTGGAAGGGCTTGAACCTGCGTCCAGATTTGATGAGGATGCTTGAGGAGCTAAAGCCATCATTCGTGCGCTTCCCTGGTGGTTGCTTCGTTGAGGGCGATACGCTCAAGGACGCATTACGATGGCGAAATACGCTCGGTGATATAGCTGAAAGAAAAACAAGGTGGTGCATTTGGGGTTATTACTCAACCGAAGGGCTTGGCTTGCACGAATACCTGATGATGTGTGAAGCTTTAGGTGCTGAACCTGTTTTGGTTGTCAATTGTGGGATGGCGCACAAGGAAGTTGCACCGATGGAGAAGATGGATGAATGGATTGAAGATGCTCTCTCTGCAATTGAGTATGCAGTAGGACCTGTTACAAGCAAGTGGGGCGCACTGCGCGCAAGGAACGGTCATCCGCAACCTTTTAACTTGCGCTTCGTTGAGATAGGAAACGAAAACAGTGGGCGCGCATATGAGGAAAGATATGCTATGTTCTACAAGGCAATTAAGGAACGCTACCCGCAAATGCAAATCATCGCGAATGTGCCAGTCAGGAGTGCACCAGTGGAGATTGTTGATGAGCACTTCTACAATTCGCCAGAGTGGTTCATCGCAAACTCGACTCGCTATGATTCGTATGACCGCAACGGACCAAAGATATTCGTTGGTGAGTATGCTGTTACAAGGCAATGTGGGACTGGCAACTTGAGGGCTGCGATAGCTGAGGCTGCATTCATGACTGGTATTGAGAGAAACAGCGATATCATCATAATGGCTGCATATGCACCTCTCTTTGTGAACATCAACCATAGGAGTTGGAACCCAAATCTGATCTGCTTTGATAACTGCAATGTTTATGGCACCCCATCATACTATGTGCAAATGCTGTTCAGCCAAAACAGAGGTGACATTGCACTGCCAGCGGTAGTTGAAGCAAAACAGCAGTTGCTTTTGCTCACGCATGGCGCAATAGGTTTGGGCACTTGGAGAACACAGGCAGAGTTCAAGGAGCTGAAGGTTATACGAGACGAGGAGATTATATTTGATGCCGACTTCGCTAAAGCTGGTTTGAAAGGTTGGAGGGTCTTTCGTGGTGATTGGAGGGTTGAAGGCGAAGCCGTTAAACAATTGGCGACTGGTGAGGACATGCGGATAATAGGTGGAGATGCAAAGTGGACCGATTACACGATAAAGCTCAAGGCAAGAAAGATAGCAGGTGATGAAGGCTTCCTCATAATGTTTCGTGTCCGTGATGACAGCAACTGGTATTGGTGGAACATAGGAGGGTGGGGAAACAGATGGCACGCAATTGAAAGATGCCTTGGAGGAAGCAAAACCATTGTCGGAGATAGAGTCCAAGGTAGCGTTGAGATTGGTAAATGGTATGACATACAGGTTGAGGTCAAGGGCAACCGCATAAGATGCTACTTGGATGGAAAGCTCATACACGATGTTGAAGACAAAGGGCTTATGCCATTGCACGCTTCGGCGACAATGGTTAAAGCAACCAACGAAGTCATAATCAAAGTCGTGAACGTAAGTGATAGACGGCTAAGGGTCTTAATCACGCTCAACGGTGTAAAACGGCTCAGGAGGACAGCAAAGGTGATCACGCTGACTGGTAATAGCCCAGATGAGGAAAACTCATTTTCACAACCACGGCGTATAGCACCGGTTGAGAGCGAACTTACAAATGTAGCAAATCCACTATATCACACATTCGCACCATACTCGTTGACTGTGATAAGGCTACAGGTAGAAGAGTGAACAAAGATCAAAAGCCAGTGCATGAAACCGCACTTAAGCATTTGCTTTAAGCCCACAGCATTAAGCTCAGAGTGACAAAACAATGCGATTGGCGCGCGACATCGGCGAAGGGCTATTTTAGGCTGTGGCATGCTTCCTTGTAGGTTGGCTTGTTGTAGGCATTCAGTCCTATTTGGTTTATCGCCGATCAAGCGCGCCCTTGTGCTAATCCTTACCACAAAAACTGCAAATGCTACATCTCATCAAGCCTCAATACTCCTCGCACATGACCTGATAAAAGCTCCTTGGATGGCTGCATGATGGGCATATTTCAGGCGGCTCATTGCCAAAGTGAACGTAACCACATTCACGGCAAACCCACCATACCTCTTTCTCCTTTTTGAATACTGTTCCCGCCTCAACCTCTGCTAAGAGCTTCCTGTATCTTTCTTCGTGATGCTTTTCTGCCACCGCGATTGCTCTTAGCCTTTCTGCGATTTCACGAAGCCCTTCCTCCTCAGCAACAGAAGCAAACTCTGGATACATTTTTGTATGCTCATAGTTCTCACCAGCTATGGCTGCCCTCAGATTCTCGGCTGTTGTCCCGAGCACCGTCGGCGCTGTCACTTCAACTTTAATTTCGCTGAGGTCTTCGTCGGTTTGCTTCTTCAACTCGTTGATCAGCCTGAACAACCAACTTGCATGCTCTTTCTCGTTCTCAGCTGTGATGAGAAAGATCTCGGCGATCTGCTCAAACCCTTCCTGTCTGGCAACCTTGGAGTAGAAAGTATACCTGTTCCTTGCTTGGCTTTCGCCAATAAACGCCTTCACCAGGTTTTCAATCGTCCTTTTCATACCCCATCACCCTCCTTGCGGTGTTTGGCAAAGTGTGTCAATGCCTTCGTAATAGTTGTTTTCAAGTGTAGCGCAGTATGATGAGCACGCTAAACTCATTTGAGAGGTGATCTATGGTGCGAATTGTTTACTTTGATTGCATCTCTGGGATAAGCGGTGATATGGCGCTTGGCGCATTCATAGACAGCGGTGCAGATGTTGATGAGATAGTGAGGGCTTTGAAAGGACTGAGGTTGCCAGAATTTGAGATAGCTGTTGAAAGCGTTAACGAAGGTGGCATAACAGCAACAAAAGTCAAGGTGAACATAGATAGCACACATGAACCTCACGGAAGGAAGCCAAGGGAAATAATTGAGCTGATTGAGTCATCAAAGCTGAGCGAAGCCGTCAAAAGGAATGCTATAAAGGCATTTGAGTATTTGGCTATCGCTGAGGCTAATGTGCACGGTGTCCGCGTTGATGAAGTCCACTTGCACGAGGTCGGCGCAATTGATGCGGTCATTGATATAGTTGGAACGATGCTTGCGATGCATATGCTTGGTATTGAGCAAGCCTTCGCATCAAAACTGCCATACAGCAGTGGATGGGCAAAGTCTGCTCATGGGCTGTTACCTGTGCCAGCACCTGCAACGCTTGAGTTGCTCAAAGGCGCCCAATGGCGTCATGTGGACATAGACGCTGAACTTGTTACACCAACTGGTGCTGCCATACTCAAAGCCACATGTAAAGCCTTTGGGACATTCCCACCGCTATCGCCAACTAACATAGGGTATGGCGCAGGACATACACGCTTGCCTATTCCTAACTTGCTTCGCGTTGTCATTGGTGAGTTGGCAAGCTATACAGTTCCTGCCGATGAGGTTTATGAACAGCTTTTCATGCTTGAGACGAACATTGATGACATGCCAGCGGAGTGGTTTGGGCATGTCGTTGAAAAGCTGTTTGAGCTTGGTGCACTTGATGCATACATCATACCTGTGCAAATGAAGAAAACTCGCCCGGCAGCTCAACTGAATGTGCTTTGCAACGGAGAAAAGATACGAAGTCTGCTTGATTGCATTTTCTCAGAAACGACAACGCTTGGTGTGCGCATCATACCAGTTGAGCGTGTAAGCTTGCCAAGAGAGACATTAACCATAAGCACACCCTTTGGCGATGTGAGGGTGAAGGTGGCAAGGCGAGGCGAACACATCGTCAACATTTCACCAGAGTATGAAGATTGCAAAGAGGTAGCGAGGAGAAAAAACATCCCACTAAAGCTTGTCGTTGAAGTGGCAACGGAAGAGGCGAGAAAGAAACTTAGCAGAAGCCAAAAAGCTTAAGCGACAGGCTGAGAGAATTCAACCTGCTGTGCTCTTATCTCCCCACAAGTGTGATGGATGTAAGTCAAGTAGCGTGATTGTCCTTCCGCAGAGCGATATGATGCCTATAACGAGTTGGCGATATTGTTCTGGCAAGCTCGGTGGTGGCTGTTGTATAGCGTCTTGTGGAACTAACATATCTTCGCCTTGCGAGTCAATAGCAAAAATGAATTCACACCCTTCAACTTCAACCACAACGATGCGATATGGCTCGCAACTGCATCTCACCCCAAGTAGGGCTTTAAGATCAACTACTGGCACAGCCCTGCCCCGTAAATTCATCACACCTGAAATGTATGGTGGTGGGCATGGTATTGGGAATGGTTCAGCATATGGATGCACTTCCCTAACACAAGAAAGCTCCACAGCAAACTCCTCATCGCATAGCTTGAAGACAAAAAGATGTCTCAGTGGTGAAACCCTGTTCACGGTTCTGTTTGTTAATTCCACTTTTGGGCACCACCGAAACGAAAGCTCAGTTTGACCCAAAGAACTTCTTTGCATCCACGAATATGAAGCGTATGAGCAAGCGCCCAATAATGCCTAAGCTCGCTTGAGAGCACTTATCTGGGGTGTCGTCCGTTGTGTGCCAATACGGATAATCAAAGTCAATCAGCAATATCGCCTCCTTCCCAGCTTTGATGAAAGGGATATGATCATCAGAGATGCGGACATTGCTACCGCCGAAATACTTTCCATATGAAAGTGCTCTAACGCTTTCCATTAGCGTTTCCCAAAGCTTTCTTGAATGCTCAATTGAGTTAAGCTCGTTTGAGATGCGAAGGTCAGCATCGCCAACCATGTCAATGATGATCACCGCATCAGGCATGTATGGTGTTGGGCTTGATACGAAGTGTTTGCTCCCATAGGTATACTCACCGAAATCCTCACCATCAAACAATGCGAGCATGACCGTGATTGGAGGTGTATATGTTTTGAGCACCTTCGCAAGCTCAAGCAAGACTGCCGTCCCAGAAGCACCATCGTTTGCCCCCGGCACTGGTTCCGTTCGCTTTGTCAAGTCCTTGTCTTTATCTGCAGTTGGATGACAATCCCAATGAGTGCCGATGAGCAATGTGTCGCCAGACAAACCGGCAAAGAGGGCTATGATGTTTGCAAGTTTGTATGTTTCGTTGCGCCATGAAACCTCAAAGTGTTGTATGTGCACTTGGTCGGTGTATTTCTTCATCTGCTTCTCAAGCCACAGCATGCATTTCTTATGCGCATCGGTGTTTGGGACTCTCGCACCCATCGCAACTTGCTCTTCAAGCAACTTGAACGCTTCTACTTCATCAAATGAGCGAATGATGTGAGCAATGTTAGAATGGTTTCCGAAGCTGATGTAAACGCTATCGGAGCACCCTTTCAAAGCAATGAACGAAACAAGCAACAGCAAAGCTGTTACAAGTGGCACACAAAAATGCATACGAAGTTTTCGAGAAGCATTCCTACGCTTAGCTTTATCTTTGCGAAAAGCGTTGAGTGAAGCAGTTTGATGAGGTTCATTTGCCATCCGCATGTTTAAGCAACCCCTCTGCAGAACTGAAATCACAATCCATGCAATAATATTGCTCAAGAGGGGCTTTCATGTGAACGAGTTAAAAGCGCAATCCAAAGGGGGTTGTGTAGCTGTGCACTCTCTCAACCTATCGTTGCATGGAAGGGTAGCATTTGTGACTGGTGGCAGTAGGGGCATCGGGAAGGCTATCGTCATAAGGCTCGCCGAGCAGGGCGCTAATGTAGCTTTCACATACCGCCAAAATGATGAGGCTGCAGTAGCAGTCGTTGAAGCAGTTACAAGGCTCGGGAGGGATTGCATTAGTTTTAAAGCCGATGTCTCAAAGAGGGAGGAAATAGAAATGGCGATCGATGAAACCGCAAGGCGATTTGGGCGCTTGGATATACTCGTCAACAACGCCGGGATAGCGAAAGACGCATTACTCCTACGCATGAGCGATGAGAGATGGGAAGAAGTGCTTCGTGTCAATCTTACGGGCGCATTCTATTGCTCAAGAGCTGCTTCAAAGCACATGTTGAAGAACCGTTGGGGGAGAATAATAAACATAACTTCGGTTGTCGCATTAAGTGGTAATGTTGGGCAAGCAAACTACGCTGCAGCGAAGGCAGGTCTTGTAGGCTTGACGAAGACGCTCGCCAAGGAGCTCGGTTCAAGGGGGATAACAGTTAATGCAGTTGCACCGGGCTTTATCAGAACTGAGATGACGGAGGCGCTACAGGAAGAAGTGAAAGCGAAAGTTTTGTCGCAAACCACACTCGGCAGGTTCGGCGAACCAGAAGAGGTTGCAAATGTTGTTGCCTTCTTAGCTTCAGAGGCAGCATCATTTATCACCGGTCAAGTGATTGTCGTAGACGGTGGTTTAACAATTTGAGTTATTGAACAACCTTCAGGGCTTGACAGTGCAACCTTTTGTGTCACACTTTTGCATAGCTACCTGAATGAAAACACCAACTTGCAAAACCAGATGCACATAATGCGTGTGGAGGTGAGGGGATTGCCGTCCAAGGATGAACTGTTTGACAAGGTGAGAGAGATAGTCGTAAACCAACTTCGTGTCTCGCCTGATGAGGTTACACCCGATGCTACATTCGTGGAGGACCTCCATGCAGATTCGTTGGATGTCGTTGAGTTAATAATGCAGTTTGAAGAGCGCTTCGGTATTGAGATACCAGAGGAAGATGCTGAAAAGATAAGGACTGTCGGCGACGCAGTTGAATACTTGGAGAGAAGGCTTAGTGGTGTGTAGCACAAGATGGGTAGGCATAAAAGGTGTAACCTAAACAGCCCGAGCTTGCAGAAGGCGAGAAAGTGAAGGGGTGGAAGCGGAGATAGGTGTAGAGGGGTGGTTCCTCCTGCATGCTCGGGCTCATTGTTGAGATAACAAAGAAACCACAACCGCTTGCGTTAACCAAGGGGTGATCGGATGGGGTGAGAAAGATCACCGAAGGTGAAAGGGTTGTTGTAACCGGACTTGGTTGCATCACTCCTTTGGGGTTGAATGTTGAAGAGTCATGGAAAGCTATCCTCGCAGGAAAATCGGGCATAGGTCCGCTCACCCACTTTGATGCATCTGATTACCCAAGCCGAATAGCCGGCGAGGTGAAAGGGTTTGACCCAGAGGCGTTCATAGACCCAAAAGAGGTAAGGAAGGCGGACAGGTTTGTTCAATTCGCTGTAGCTGCAACTAAGATGGCACTTGATGATGCAGGGATTGAGATAAACTCGCATAACGCAGAAAGGGTAGGTGTTTACATTGGCTCCGGCATAGGTGGGACTTGGACTTGGGAGTATAACCATCGTATGCTCCTTGAAAGGGGACCTAAAGGTGTTAGCCCAAGGTTTGTTCCAATGATAGTTTGCAACATGGCTTCTGGGCATACAGCAATATTGATTGGGGCAAAAGGACCAAACTTGTGTGCGACAACAGCATGTGCATCAGCATCGCATTCAATAGCCCTTGCAGTTCAGGCGATAAGGGATGGGATGGCTGATGTTATGGTTGCAGGTGGTTCTGAGGCAGCTATATCGCCACTTGCGGTAGCTGGCTTTTGCAGTATGAAAGCATTATCAACAAGGAATGATGAACCAGAGAAGGCAAGCAGACCATTTGATGCGCAAAGGGATGGCTTCGTCATAGCCGAAGGGGCAGGTATTGTCATCCTTGAAAGCCTCTCACATGCCATCAAAAGGGGCGCAAAAATATATGCCGAGATTGTCGGCATAGGCTTTAGCGCAGATGCATACCATGTTACAGCCATGTCAGAGGATGGTGAAGGACCTGCAAGAGCAATGAAGATGGCTCTTGAGATGGCTGAGCTGTCACCGTGCGAAGTTGATTACATAAACGCACACGCAACATCAACACCACAGGGTGATAGGGCTGAAGTAAGAGCTATAAAGAGGGTCTTCGGTGAATATGCGAAGAGGCTACCGATAAGCTCAACGAAGTCAATGACTGGTCATTTGCTTGGAGCAGCAGGCTCCGTTGAGCTTGTCTTCACCATACTCGCCATAAGGGATCAGGTGGCACCACCAACGATAAACTACGAGTATCCAGACCCAGAGTGTGACATTGACTGTGTTCCCAATGTGGCTCGCAAAATGAGGATTGATGTTGCTATGTGTAATTCGTTCGGCTTCGGTGGTCAAAACGCAGTGATAGTCGTGAAGCGTTACGAAGGTTGAAGTCGCTTCGTGTTGCTTCACTGCTTCTGCCTCATGTTGGATTGGGAGATTGAACGCCCAAGATGAGCATAGCAATCTCAAAAGTCGTTGAAGCGCTTGAAGGGATAGTTGGAAGAGGGTGGGTTCGCTACTTGCCTGAAGAAATGCTGGCTTATGAGAGTGATGGCTTAACATTTGAGAGAGCAATGCCAGATGCAGTTGTCTTCCCTGATGGGACAGAACAAGTCGTTGAAGTTGTTAAGCTACTTAACAGCTACCGCATACCGTTTGTCCCGCGTGGCATGGGGACAGGGTTGAGCGGTGGTTGTTTAACGCCAAAAGGTGGCGTCGTCATCTGCCTAAACAGGATGAACAGAATACTTGAGCTTGATGTGTTGGGCAGGAGGGCGCTCGTTGAAGCAGGTGTCATAAACAAACATTTGAGCGATATGGCATCAAAGTATGGCTACACATTCGCACCCGACCCATCAAGTGAAAGCGTTTGCACAATAGGTGGCAATGTGGCTGAGAACGCTGCAGGTCCTCACACACTCAAATACGGTGTCACATCAAACCATGTTCTTGCAGCGGAAGTGGTCATGCCAAACGGTGATGTGCTTTGGCTCGGTGGCGATACGAGGGATGAGCCCGGATACGATCTTATGGGTCTGTTTGTAGGTAGCGAGGGCACATTCGGCATAGCAACGAAGGTGCTCGTTAAGCTGACGAAGATGCCACAGTCAAAGAGGACATTGCTTGCGTTGTTCCGCTCGCCAAGTGATGCAGCAAAATCTGTCAGCGAGATAATAGCGAACAGCATTCTGCCTTCTGCACTTGAGATGATTGACCACATTGCCCTTGAAGCGGTTAAATCAGCTTTCAAGCTTGACTTGCCAGAAGAGGCAAGGAGCATACTCGTGATTGAGCTTGATGGCTTTGACTTAGCACTTGATAGGCAGGTTGATAAGGTTTGCTCAATTTGCTATTCAAACGGTGCGTGCAACGTTCGTTGTGCAGCGGATGAAACTGAAAGCGAGGCTCTTTGGTTTGCACGAAAGAAAGCGTTTGGCTCACTCGGAAGATTGGCACCAAGCTACTGCACACAGGATGTAGTCGTCCCAAGAACGAAAATACCAGAAGCACTTGAACGCATATATGAGATAGCTGAGAGGCATGGCATTCGCATAGCGAACATGTTCCATGCTGGTGATGGTAACCTTCACCCGTGCATGCTCTTTGACGAGCGGAAAGAAGAACAGGTTGATGCTGTTTTTAAAGCGAGCGAGGAGATTATGCGCATGTGTGTAGACATGGGAGGAAGCATAACTGGCGAACATGGCATAGGCATAGAGAAGGTCAAGTTCATGAGGTTGATGTTTAGCGACGAAGAGCTCTCAATCATGCGGAAGGTGAAGTGTGTCTTTGACGAGAGCGACATATGCAACCCGTTTAAAGTGCTCCCATAAGGGTTTCAAAAGCGTCGTTCATGCTCAAAGCAAGATAAAGTTTGAACTGAGGTTGCCGAAGTTTACCTTCTGGCTCACGAGGTGGTGAACATGCCTGGGCTATATGATGACGCAGGCGGGTGCAGATGCAAAAAGAGCAGTTGCATGACGAGGCGTGAATTTGTTTTAGGTAGCACTGCAGCTTTAGCATTCACAGTCATTAAGCGCGAGGGGGCTATTGCCTCCGAAGGCAAGCAATGGTGGTTGAACGAGCTTGCCAGATATGAGCGATTGCGTGGGGCTGTGCCATTGAAGCTACAGCCGGTGCTTGTCTACTCGCTCTCCAAGCGTCCACTTAGACCTCGTTCAAGTTGGCGTCATTGGGGTGGGTTTGAAACCGAGAAGGATGTTGAAGATGAGCTTTCAAAGATTGGGTCAGAATTATCACAACTAAAGGGCTTGTGCAAATTCCCAATTGAAATTCTACCAACTGAGAAAGTGAGAAACCCAAATGAAGCGAAGGCACTGAAGGAAAGCAACGCAGATGTATTCCTCATCTATGCAGCAGGGGCGTGGGTGGATACTTACCAAACGCTGGTTGAGCTTGGGAAATGGTCCATCATCTTCGTCAGGTTCAAGTCGGGGCGCTACTACCTTTGGCATGAAATTGTGCACCCAAGGTTCTTACGCAGGCATACAGACCAGTTGATGCAAACTGCCATCGGATATGAAGATGTCGTTGTTGATGACATTAAAGAAGTGGCGTGGCGTCTTCATGCGCTTTTCGGTTTGAAGAACGCGCTCAACAGGAGGATAATATGCATCGGTGGTGCTGGTGCGTGGGCTGGTGGGGCTGCGGTTGTTGAGCGTGCAAAACAGCTTTGGAAGTTTGACATGGTGATAGTGCCAACACCTGATTTGGTGAAGCTGATTGAAGAGAGGCGCAAAGATTCTGCTGTGATGGCTATAGCGAGAGAGGCTGCGGAAGAGTATTTGCGTCTCCCGAATGTATCTTCGGCGATACCACTAAGCTCAATCACTGAGGCTTTCCTTTTGACGCACATCTTCATTGAGCTGATGCGCCAAAACAATGCGTGTGCAATAACGGTTGTAGGTTGCATGGGAAGCTACGCTGGCATAATGCCATGCCTTACACTCAGCCTCCTTAACGATGCTGGCTATATGGCATATTGCGAGGGTGACTTCGTGAACATACCGGCAGGCGTGCTGACTCATTTCATATCTGGCTTACCGACATTCTTCTGCAACACATGTTATCCGTGGGCTCAAATGATGCTACTTGCACATTGCACGGCACCAACGATAATGAACGGAAAGAAAAGGGAGCGTGTAAGGCTTGTGACGCACTTCGAATCAGACCATGGCGCTGCAACGAAAGTTGAGATGCAAATTGGGCAACTCGTGAGCGTCATCATGCCAGACTTTGAGGGCAAGAAGTGGGTAGCGTTCCATGGCAGGATAGTTGACAACCCATTCCTTCCAGTTTGCAGGGCTCAAATAGTCGTGAAGTTTGATGCTGATACAGAAGAGCTTGCGAAACGTCTAAGAGGTTTCCATGCGACTGTCGCGTATGGTGACCACATAAAGCTTGTGGCGTATGCTTTGAAGAAGCTCGGGATTGAGCTTGAGCGCCTTTGCAGATGTTGAGCAACACTAACGCTTTTAAACCAAGACGACAAGAGGGAGCGATATTGGTTCCCGCCGAAAGAGGGAAGCGCATCCTCGTCATAACAGGTCCGACAGCTATAGGTAAAACTTCTGTTTCGCTCATTCTGGCTGAGATGTTGGATGGTGAAATTGTCTCTTGTGATTCAATGAAGGTCTACAAGTTCATGGACATTGGGACTGCTAAACCGAGTGTTGAAGCGAGGATGCGCATACCACATCATATCATTGATGTTGTCACTCCAGATGAGCAATACAATGTGGCTACATTTCTCAAGGATGCTAAAAGCGCCATCTCGGATATAAGTAGTCGGGGCAAGATGCCGATAATCGTTGGCGGGACCGCACTTTACCTTTCAGCTCTCCTTGAAGGGTATGACTTGCCAATCGCACCACCAGATGAAGCACTGCGCGAAAGCCTGAGAGAAGAAGCAGCCAAAATTGGTTCTAAAGCGCTCCATGAGCGCTTGTGCAAAGTTGATCCAGAGGCTGCAGAAAAAATTCATCCCAATGATCTTGTGCGCATCATAAGAGCGATTGAAGTTTACGAGCTAACCGGAAAGCCGATATCGCATTACTGGCGTGCATGTAAGAATCGCAGTGAACTACCGAAGCTTGCCATGGATGCATTGGTCATCGGTTTGATTGCTTCAAGGGAATGGGTTAAAAGGCGAATAGACGAAAGAGCTGTCTGGATGCTCAAAGCTGGTTTGCTTGATGAGATAAAGCGATTGCTTGAGATGGGCTACTCGCCTGACTTGAAGCCGATGAAAGCGCTTGGCTACCGCGAGTATACGCAAGTTGTGCTCGGGAAGAAAAAACTTGAGGAGGCGTTTGAGGAGTTCAAAAGAAACAGCTACATGTTTGAGAAGCGCCAAAGGACTTGGTTCAAGAAAAGGCGATACATTCGTTGGCTCAATGTTGAGGGCGCAAAGCCGGAGGAAGTGGCAAAAGCTATAGTGAAACTTGTCCACGAGAGTGAAAGTGAGGGGATTAACCATGCCTATTCACTTTCATAAGCTTCACGGTTTGGGCAATGACTACATCTTGCTTGATGCAACTAAGACGCCATTGCAAATTGATAGGCTTGATGAATTTGCAAGGAAGGTGTGCAGTAGGCATTTCGGTATAGGCGCTGATGGCGTGTTGATAGCGATGCAGCCAAGCTCAAAGGAAGCGCACTTAAGAATGAGGATAATAAACCCTGACGGGAGCGAAGCGGAGATGTGTGGCAACGGCATAAGGTGCCTCGCCAAGTGGGCATACGAGCATGGAAAGGTAAAAAGGAATGTCATCCACATAGAGACACTCGCAGGCATTAAAACTGTGAGGCTGAACATACAGAAGGGGCGCGTCATAAGCGCCGAGGTGAACATGGGTAGACCTTCACTTAGGCGCTTAGACATCCCGATGAAGGGCGAGAAGGAGTTCGCAATTGAGGAAGAGATTGAAGTTGACGATGAAAGGTTAAAGGTGACCGCAGTTTCAATGGGGAACCCACACTGTGTTATTTTCGTTGACGATGTTTCAAGCATACAGCTTGAGGACCTCGGTCCCAAGATTGAGTTCCATCCGTTGTTTCCGAACCGCACAAATGTAGAGTTCGTTCAAGTCATATCAAGAGAGAGGTTGAAGGTGCGCGTTTGGGAGAGGGGTGCTGGGGCAACTTTGGCATGCGGGACTGGTGCATGTGCTTCTCTTGTCGCCTCAGTAGTAACTGGGAGGACAAACAGGAAAGCAACCGTTTACTTGCCCGGTGGCTCACTGGAGGTGCGTTGGAGCGAAGATGGACAGGTGTATATGCAAGGACCAGTTGAGGAAGTCTATGAGGGAACGATAAATGAGGCATGGCTCAAGAGCGCGCTGTCAAAATAAACGGCAATGTTAAGGGGGGAAGAAGCATGCGCTTCTCAAAACGCCTTGATAAAATAGGCGTATACTTGTTCTCGGCGCTCGGACAGAAGATCAGGGAAGCAAGGGCAATGGGCTTGGATGTGATAAGCCTCGGTATAGGTGATCCAGATAATCCAACTCCAGACCACATTGTTCTTGAGATGATCAGGGCTTTGATTGACCCGAACGATAAGGACAGACATCGCTACGGAAGCGATTGGCCATCTGATGTGTTCCAAAAGGCTGTGGCACAATACTACAAGCAAAGGTTTGGCGTTGAAATAGACCCGCAAACTGAGGTTCTAACGCTCATAGGTTCAAAAGAAGGCATTGCGCATATTGCGCTTGCCTTTATTGACAGCGGTGATGTGGCGCTCGTGCCAGCACCCGGCTATCCGGTCTATAGCATAGGGACGATAATGGCTGGTGGAGAACCGTATTTCATGCCTCTATCAAAGGAAAAAAATTGGCTCCCCGACCTTGATGCTGTCCCAAAAGATGTATTGAAGCACTCAAAGATACTCTGGCTAAACTACCCGAACAACCCAACTGCTGCGGTTGCACCAATTGAGTTCTTTGAATACGCTGTTGAGTTCGCAAGGAAACATGACCTCCTTCTTTGCCACGATGCAGCCTATGTGGATATCACCTACGACGGTTATCGTGCTCCAAGCATATTGCAAGTCAAAGGCGCAAAGGAGTGCGCTGTTGAATTCTTCTCGTTGAGCAAGCCATACAATATGACTGGGTGGCGCATCGCAGCAGCAGTTGGTAACCCTCAAGCATTAAAAGCGCTTGGGACGATTAAAGACAACATTGACTCTGGAGTGATGCGCCCAATACAATACGCTGCTGCAAAGGCTCTCACATCCTCACAAGAATGCGTTGAAAATGTCTTGCGCATATACAAGCGTAGGAGGGACTTGGTAGTTGAAACATTCAGGCGACTTGGCTGGGATGTTGAGCCACCAAAGGGCTCGTTCTACATCTGGCTACCGATACCGAAGGGCTATGAAAGCTCAATGGAGTTTGCAACCGAGCTATTGTTCAAAGCAAGGGTGGCTGTAACTCCGGGGAGCGGTTACGGCAAATATGGTGAGGGCTACTTCAGAATCTCGCTGACATATCCAGACGAATTGATTGAAGAGGCAATGAGAAGGATTGAGAACTTCTTGAAGGGCACTAAGTAGCCGATGTAAACTTGCACTGCACGCTCGGAAGGTGAAGAGAGATGAAACGATGGGTAGCAATGGGTAGTGTTCTGTTTTTGTTTTTGTGTTCTTTAGCGATGGCGCAGACATTAGATTTGCTTGGTGAACCATTGCAATGGCTGGCTAACATTGACCGAGGTCAAACGAAGATAAGTGTGCAGAAACTTGATGGCAACTTGGCAGTAGAGATTGTCGCCGACGGTGAAACCGAAGACTACCCAAAGATACGCCGCATTTTCCCACAGCCTCAAGATTGGAGCGCTTATTCACTCCTCTGTGCGAAGGTCAAAGTCACTTGCGATGACCCAAAAGTGCATTACAAGACGCTTGCCTTCGTCTTCTATGACGAACAAACACGATTGCTTGACTACCCAGGAAAGCCGATGAAACAACAGGTCATTCGTCAAACGGTTCCCGTTGGGCGCTGGGTGGAAATAGCTCAATGGCTTACTCATATCCGTCGTTCCACTATACGCCAGTTTGACATCTACCTTTACGAGACACCCCCTGAAAAACCGCACAAGTTCTTATGGGAGGTGTCAGCGTTGGTGTTGGAAAGCGCTGGCGAGGACACAGTCATTTTTGATGGCTTAATCTTTGCTCGTAAGCAATTGAAGGGCACTGTCGGTAAGGCGATTGACAAAGTGAGCACTAACGATGGCTTAAGTTTGGTCATCGGGGAACACGGCGAATTGAGCCAGATCATGGTTGATGGAAAAACCTTAGGAAGAGCATCGCAGGAAATACCAACAGGGTTATTGGTGCGTGATGTCACTAAAGTTAAGGAGCCACCTACAATGGTGGGCGGTAAAGTGCAACAAGTCGGAAAGGAAATACACCAACATGCAACCTTGAAGGCATTGGGGCTTGAAATGACTGCCACTTACAAAAGCGTTGGTGGCTACATTGAAATCAGTGGTAAAGTAGCTGACCTGCGCAAAGAGGACCGAGCTGTAACTGTCTACTTTGCCCTGCCCGTCGTTAGGGACAAATGGCAATGGTGGGATAGCGTAGCTATTGCTCGCACAGCAGAAGATGAGCAAAGCGAATTGCACTACCTTGAGACAGGCGTTCATTATGGGCTTAACGGTGCTCACTCCAAATATCCGTTAGGCGCATTGACTTTGAAAGGGCAAGGTGGGTTAACATTGGCAGTGCGAATGGATGAACCTGTAGTCCATCGCATCGCTTACAATCCTCAACTCTCGTTGTTTTACATCGCCATTGATTTCGGTTTAGTGCCTGAAAAGAGGATTGATGGAACTCCCTTATGGGAGGCACCTTTCCGTATCTTGGTTTACCGTCATGACCATGCTTGGGGTTTTCGGTCAGCACTTCAACGCTATTACGACTTCTTCCCTCAGTTTTTCCTTAAGCGAGTGAAAAGGGAAGGTGGTTGGTATGTTTGGGGCAACATGGCTGAGACGAAAGACGCCCTTGAAGCAGGCTTTGCTTTCCATTGGGGTCCAAGGGATGCGACGGCAGTAAAATGGGACAACGAACATAATGTGATTGCTCTCTTCTACATTGAGGCGCAGACTTACCAACAAAGCCATCAGGATTTTGAGAAGGCGCCAACAGTTGATGAGGTAATTGAACGACTGAAGAAGCTAACAGTGGGAGATGCACAGGAATTATCAAAAGTGTTGGCAACTACTTACCGCGTTTATCCGTTAGCTCACACTGGTGAGGATATCAAAACTCGTATTCAAGAGACAGCTCAGGTGGTTTGGCAATCAGCCAACCATAACGCCTTTGGACAGCCTTATTGCTCCATTGGGCGATATGGCTGGATGCAAAATCGCTGGGGTGCAATCCTGTCATGCAACCTTGCCCCGAAACTGCCAAATGGTAAAGGTTGGTTCAACATCCATAGGGTCATTTTGCCAGCATTGGAAGCGATGGAGAAGTTGGGAGCAAAGTATGACGGTATCGCTTTGGACTCGTTGGGCGGTTACGGTGAAGCAATTCGGGTCAACTATCGTCGGGAGCATTTCCGCTATTCTCGCTTCCCGCTTAGCTTTTCATCACTCCATTATCAACCTGTTCAGGTGGCTTTCTTCACGACGGTTGAGTGGTTAAATGAACTCTCAAAGCTTTTGCACCCTAAGGGCATGGTGTTCATGGCAAATTGCTCTTGGGGAACGACACCAGGTTGGCTTACCTTCTCAGCACCATACATTGATATCTTTGGCGCCGAACATCCATTTTTTGCCGACCCAGATTTCATTCGTGCCATCGCATACCGAAAACCTTGCACTGACTTACCCTATAAGCCTCGTCCAGAATGGGAAGTCGCGTGGCATCTGTTGCATGGCATTTTCCCAGGGTATGGCAACGACTTGCAAACCTTGCGCAATTATGCTCAATTGCTCCAACGCCTGTCATCGGCAGGTTGGGAGCCTATTACTGGCGCAAGGGTTGATCCGCCAACAGTGAGGCTTGAACGGTTTGGGAAAGATAGCGAAATTTATCTCGTAGCTCACAACACGGAGGAAAAACAAGTAAAAGCAACCATCCACCTTGAGTTAGATACGCTGGGACTGCGTAACTTCACAGTCTCTTCTTCATTAGGAGAGCAGCCCACTGAACTGGCAAAAGAGAAATTGATGGTCTCATTGCCACCCAAAGGAACCATTGCTATACTATTGCGCCAAGAGAAATGAAGTCATCCAAGGGGTTACTTAGGGGCGCCATTCACATTGTGGGCAAAGAAGGTGAATAAATGATGAGGAAGTGGATTTATACTACAAGCCTACTGGGAGTTATTGCGCTTTACCACACCATGCTTTCAAGCGCTACTGGTGAGCAATTTATTGATCATGGCGTTGCTGCACCTTTCAGCACCCATCGGGGCATCGTCGCCACCCAAGACGGGCAAAAGCGCAACATCGTCTTAGTCTGGCTCTACGACCATCGTGGCTGTTATGCTTTGTTGCTCGTTGACGCTGAGACGGGCAAAAGCGAAGAGTTTCCGACGCCTTTCCCTTATGGCGGCGATGCTCCTTACGCTTCCATCCTTTCCAGCAACAACCGCCTTTACTCTCACTTCGGAAGCCACTTCGTTGAGTTTGACCCAACTAAGCGAGCGTTCACCTTCATCCGCAAGACCGTCCCGCAAATGGCGATGAGCATGACGGAAGACGATAACGGTGTCATTTGGTCGGCGACTTACCCGCAATGCGGCATCGCCGCTTACAACCCAAAGACAGGTGAATTTCGTGATTTCGGGCATGTTCACAAAGAGAACTGGGCGCAGTATCCACGCTATATCGCTGCCGATGATGCAGGTTGGGTTTACTTCGCCATCGGCTACACTCGCAGCCACATCCTTGCCCTTAACCCAAAAACTGGCGAAGTTAAGCCGATGATTGACGAAAGTGAACGAAGGCAAGGGATGGCATATGTCTTTCGTGCGACCAACGGAAAAGTTTACGGACAACCCGTTGCTGGCGAGAAAGGCAACTGGCTTGAACTTTACAAAGGCACGGCACGAAAAGTCGGCGAATTGCCACCTGATGTCAGACCGAAAACTTTCATTGCTGGCTCTCAAGCCCTTTTCCATCGCACCTTTCCCGACGGCAAACGCATCCGCACTTTGGATTTGGCGGAACGAGTTTTGGTCGTTGAAGACCCGAAAACGGGCGAAAGCAA
>Ga0197143_1000973_pt1 | contig 26221 bp, 19 predicted proteins | sample GBS70_MetaG_FD_148603 | JGI IMG/M metagenome (GOLD analysis project Ga0197143, IMG submission 148603) | Sediment microbial communities from Great Boiling Springs, Gerlach, Nevada, United States - GBS 70_MetaG | ecosystem: Environmental > Aquatic > Thermal springs > Hot (42-90C) > Sediment... | reverse complement strand
TAGAAGAGCTTGGTGTTAAAAAATTAAGAGTGAGAAGTCCTCTTACTTGTAAATCAATTTACGGTGTTTGTGTTAAGTGTTATGGATTAGATTTAGCTTATGATAAATTGATAAAAATAGCAGAAGCTTGCGGGATTATAGCTGCCCAATCTATCGGAGAACCAGGAACTCAGCTTACTATGAGAACTTTTCATATTGGTGGTATTGCTTCAGCTGCTGATATTACTCAAGGAATTCCAAGAGTGGAAGAAATTTTAGAAGCAAGATCGCCTAAAAATGAAGCTGTAATTTCACCAGTTAGCGGGAAGGTTGAATCTATTAAAAAAGACTCAAAGTACTACAAAATAGTAGTTTTAACATCTCTTAAAAAGAAAGTTACCCTAAATGTTCCTCTTATTTTAGATCTTAATATAAAAGTTAATGATATTATAAATAAAGGAGATATAATTTCAAGTGGTAGTTTAGACCCAAAAAAGCTGTTTAAGTTTAAAGGAAAAGAATTTACAATTAGATATTTACTTAATGAAGTTAAAAAAATTTATAATTTTCAAGGAGTAACTATTCACGATAAACATTTTGAAATAATAATAAGACAAATGTTTTCAAGAGTAAAAATAAAAGATCCAGGAGATAGTAATTTTGTAAAAAATGAGATTGTTGCAAAAGAGATAGTCATAGAGCAAAATAGAGAACTTAAAAAGGCAGGATTAAGATTAATAAAAGCTAAAGAGATTATTTTGGGAATAACTAGGGTAGCTTTAACTGCTTATAGTTTTTTGTCGGCTGCTTCTTTTCAGGAAACTTCAAGGGTTTTAGTTAAAGCAGCAATTGAAGGAAGAGTTGACAAATTAAGAGGGGTAAAGGAAAATGTTATTTTAGGAAAGAAAATACCAGTTGGTACTGGAAAGCGTGGTCTTATTTTTTGATTTTTAGGGTGCGTAGCTCAGCGGTAGAGCACCGACCTTATAAGTCGGGGGTCGCTGGTTCGAATCCAGCCGCACCCACTTAATTGTTTCTTTAAAATTTTATTATAATTTTTGACTATTTATGATTTTGCTTTAGGGTCTTTTATTAATTTTTCAAATTGCCTTTTTTCTAAAACTTCTTTTTTAAGAAGTTCTTGAGCTATAAGTTCTAATTTATCTCTTTTTTCTTTTAAAATTTTTTCTGCTTTTTCTTTAGCTTCATTTATTATTTTAAGAACTTCTTCGTCTATTTTTTCAGCTATTTTTTCAGAGTAAAAACCTTTTCTAATTTCAAATTGAGATTTATAATTTTCTTCAAATACAATCGGTCCTAAATCTTCTGACATTCCAAATTTTGTAACAATTTGTTTTGCTATTTCTGTTACAATTTCAAGATCATTACTTGCACCAGTTGAAACATCGTTAAATACCAATTTTTCAGCGGCCCATCCTCCAAGTAATGAGGCTAATTCATCTATAAATTCCTTTTTGAAGTAAAAACTTTTATCTTCAATAGGTAATTTCAAAGTATACCCTCCTGCTTTTCCGCGAGAGATGATTGAAATTTTTTCAACTGGATTTGCGTAAGGTAAATAATGAGCCACAATAGCATGTCCAGCTTCATGATACGCTGCTATTTCTTTTTCTTTTTTAGAATAAACTTTCGTTTTTCTTTCAGGTCCGAGTAAGACTTTTTCAATAGAATCCAAAAGTTCTTTTTGAGTAATTGAATTCTTATTTCTTCTTGCAGTTAAAATAGCAGCTTCATTACATAAATTAGCCAAATCTGCTCCAGAAAAACCAACTGTTCTTTTTGCGATTTGTTTTAAATTAACCTTACCAACTTTTTTATCCTTTAAATGAATTTTTAAAATTTCCTCTCTTGCTTTAATATCAGGTAAATCTAAAACAATTTTTCTATCAAATCTTCCAGGTCGAAGAAGGGCAGGATCCAGTACATCTGGACGATTAGTGTTGTGAAGCAAAATCGGCGATTCACCTCCAAAAAACGCTTCATTCTCACAACCACAGAAATCATAAACATAATCATCATAAGGTATTTTTCTAATTCTTCTTACTATCGGTCTTTTCATATTAAATTTATTTTTTTCATTATTTTCAAATGGATTTTGTTTTTTGCCCCAGCCAATTCTATAGGCAACAACTTCTTTCAATAGTTTTCCATTATTAACCCTCCTTCCTTCTTTGGCTCTAAAAACATAGATATAAGACTTGAAACCGTGCATTCTAGAAAGCCAATTAAGTTCTAAAATTAATTGTTTACTAACTGAGGTTATTTCCAATCTTCCATTTTTATATTTATACCCATCTCCGTCAAAAATCCCTTTTAAAAGTTCAATGAAATATTCTTTGGGAGCTTCAAATAAAAAGTATGGTACATGTTTATTATGTGCCCCCTTTCCACACCAATAAGCGAAAAATTCTGCTAATGGTTTAGAATAATAAATAATATTTACTGCGTTTGGTGTTTGGTATTTTTCTGCATCTGGTTCTAATCCAAATATTTCTTTCATTAAATGTTTAAGATCAGTGATTTTATCAATTTCCCTCACATTAAAACAAAAATCTAATTCTTTTCTACTATAACCTTCAGCAATATAATAGCCAAAAAGGCGCATCAACTGAGGTGTTACTTTAACTTTTTCTGGAATTTTATGCTTAAAAACTTTAAAACTAAATTCACGTGGCAAAGAAACACCTCTTATCCACCGTCCTATAGCTTGTTGGCTAAAACCAAAAATGTGCGCTATTTTTGTTTGTGAAAATTTCCCAGCATTCGCTAAAGCAAATTGATAGGCTAAATATTTAGTGAAATTTTTCTTATATAAAGGCTCGAAGACATTTAGTTCTAAATTAAACTCATCAGAAAACTCCGCAGTGTATATTCTTTCTTTTTCTTTATGATTTCTATTGACCTGATAAGGAAGGTCAACCAAACAATCGCCTGGTTTTAATTCAGAAACTAATTTAGGCGCGACGCCAAATTTGGTTCTTACAAAAACAGAATGATTACCTGTTGCTTTTATGCTTCCTCCAAGATATTCGATAATATAAATTTCTTTAACCTTATGTCTAAAAACACTTCTTACTTTTTGCCAGACTGCTTTTCTGAAATAAACACCTCTTTTATTTTTTTTACCTGTAAATCCTAATACTTCTAAATCAGGGCAAGGCTTTTCAACTCCTTCTTCATAGGGCAAATAATATTCATCAATAACTTCTTTTATAGGTTTGAGCATAATTTGTCCATTCTTTTTAACTAATACAGGCGTATCTCCGGTTACACTTGCAGCTAAAACAACAACCCTTGTTCCTTTTTCAAAACCATCCATTTCTACTAAAATTTGATTTAATGTTTGCTCTCTTTCTTCATGTCCTCCAGTAATTCCCACACCTCTTACTTTACCAATAGCATCTAATTCATCAATGAAGAGAATACAATTATGTACAAAAAAGTTATTAGCAAGAAAATTATAATTTTTTTCCAAAGAAAGATCATATACTTCTTCTTTATAAGAAAGTTTTTCAATTGATTTAACTTTTACCCAGAGAACATTAGAAAAAATTAATTCTCTTGTTTTTTCTTCAAAATTTTCTGGTTTTCTTCCGAGAGCAATTTTATTTAGACTTTTGAGAGGAATTTTAATTTTAGAATAGCTGGCAATAAAATCTCCTGGTTTTAGATTTTTAAGTTCTATCCATTTTAATTGTCCATCTTTGAGAACAGGGAAAAGATGATTTGAAGTAGCTTTTATTGTTCCTATAGTTGTTTTTAATTCATAAATAGTTTTTGGCGGTCTTTTAATAACTCCAATGATTTTTGTTTTTTCTATTTCTAAACTTTTTTCATTTAAAGATAAAACTTCTTTGCCTAAAATTTTTTTATCGAAAATTTCTTTTATGGTCATTTCCGAACCATCTGCAAATGTTATTTTAGCATCTCCTGTAAGACATGGTTGGTTTCTTTTAGCAACAGCAAAGGCGTCACGGACTCTAGCGCTTCCAACACCGACGAACATCTCAACAAACTCTGATCCAGAAATATAAAAAAAGGGAACTCCAGCTTCCGAGCTTACTGCGCGCGCCAAAAGTGTTTTCCCAGTTCCGGGTGGTCCTACTAAAAGTACTCCTTTAGGAATTTTTGCTCCAATTTTTAAAAATTTATCAGGATTTTTTAAAAATTCAACTATTTCCATAAGTTCTTGCTTTGCTTCTTCTAAATTAGCCACATCTTTAAATGTTACTTTGTTTGGATCATCTGGATTATAAACTTTAATACCTGATTTTCCAAAAGAGAAAATTTGAGTTGTTCCTTTTTGAGCTTGTTTTGAAAGAGAAATTAAAAACCAAATCAATATTAAAAATGGTAAAATATTTAAAAATAAAGTTAAAAACCAACCTAAGTTAGATTCTTCTTTAAACTCAATCTTTAGATTCAAATATTTATCTGGCTTAATGTCTAATTTTTGAAAGATATCGTAAATACTTGTATTTTTATCTTTTTGGATGAAAAATGATTTATTTTTTTCATGAATCAAAATTTTACTTGGATAAACAATAATATTTGAAATATTCTCTTTTTCAATTTTTTCTTTAAATTGTTGAAGGGTTATGCTTTCTTCTATTATTTTTTGCTGATTAATGAAATTAAATAAAATTATTAGGCTTAAAAATAAGGCTAAAACAAACAAAAATGTTTCAAGAAAAGAGAGGTTCTTTTTCATATTTTAAAATTATAACTAATTTTCGTTCGTTTCGCTAAATTTTAAAGAGAAAAAAACTCTATCATTTTCAATTCTAAGTATTTTTGCTTTTGTCGCTGAACCAGTAGTTAAGCTTTCTTTTTTTTCAGCTGGTATTTCTGAGATATGAATTAAGCCTTCAATTGGAGTGTTTTTAATTCTAAAAAATATTCCAAATCTACTAATGCCAGTAATTTTACCGTCAACAATTTGTCCTGGTTTTAATTGTAAAAGATAATTTTGAATTGTTTCTTCTTCTGCTGATTTTTGAGAGAGAATTAATTTTTCTTTTTCTGGATCATAATCAATAATTCTAAACTTCAAAGTTTTGCCAATTAAATTTTTTAGTTTTTGAACTATTTTACTTTTTTCATTTTCTCCAACTCTAGGATAATACTCTGGCATTAATTGGGAAACCGGAACAAAACCTTTTATCGAGAAGAAATCAACAATTAAACCTCCATTATTAGCATCCTTTACTTCTAATTCCAATATTTCTTTGTTTTCAAAAGCTTCTTTTACTTTATCCCATCCAATTAGATTTTTAACTCCGGTTAATGAAAGTTCAATAAATCCATTTTTATCTATTCCTATTACTTTTGCTTTTATTTTTTCTCCGATATTAAAATTTTTTATTAAATCGCGATTGTTTATATAATCAGAACCATAAATTTTCCCAACCCCAAAAACTCCAAGATCAATATAGACTTCTTTTGCTCTTTTTTCAATTATTTCTCCTTCTAAAATTTCTCCAATTTTTATTTCTAATTTTGGGTGCATTTTAAAAATCTTTTCTATCATGAATCTTTATAATTTTAAACAAAAAATTTTAAAAATCAACTGTAAATTTTATTTATAATATTTTAATGAATAAAAGATTATTAATTATTTTAACTCTTTTTTTAGTTTTAAGCATTCTTTTTTCTTTAATTTTTATTCCAATAAAGGTTAGTAGAGAAACAAAAAACGATTTTCCGAAAATTAATCCCCCAAAAACAAAACCAGGCGAAGGGTTAAAAGCTCCAACCTCTCCTCCTCCGACAAAATAGTTATTTTTTAATATAATTTAAAATTAATTTAGCATATTTGCTTTTAAGGCGAGCAGCTTTATTTTTATGAATTACATTTCTTTTAGCTGCTTTATCAATTGCTTTGTAAACTAAACTTAATTGATTTTTAGCTTCTTCAATTTTGTTTTTTTCCAGAAGTCTTTTTAATTCTTTAACTGTATTTTTAATTTTTTCTTTTCTTAATAAATTTCTTTCTCTTCTTTTTAAACTTTTCCTTAATTCTTTTTTTGCTGATTTTTTTGCCATAGATATAATTTTATCATAATTTTATTATAATTATATTTATGGAGGATTATTACGAAATTTTAGGAGTACCACCAGATGCTTCAGAGGAAGAAATTAAAAAGGCTTTTTGGCGTTTAGCTAAAAAATATCATCCAGATTCTCCTGGTGGTGATCCTGAAAAATTTAAAAAAATAAACGAAGCTTATCAAATTTTATCAGATAAAAAAAAGAGAACGATGTACGACCAACAGCGTAAATATGGTTTTTCTGGTTTTGGTTTTCCTTCCGGTTTTGATTTTGGAGATGTTTTTAAGGATTTTGGTTTTATAGATCTAGATAAAATTTTTGAGGATTTTTTTGAGACTAAAACTGTAAAGAGGAAAGAAAGAGGAAATAATATAAATATTGATTTAGAAATTTCACTTAAAGATGCAGCTTTTGGAGCTGAAAAAACAATTCATGTTGAAAAATTTATTGTTTGCGATCGTTGTAAAGGAAGTGGAGCCGAGATTGGTAGTAATTTTAAAACTTGTCCTAATTGTAATGGAAGCGGTCAAGTAAAAGAAACTAGATCTTTCTTTATAGGTAGTTTTTCTCAAATAAAAACTTGCCCGCTTTGTGAAGGTGAGGGAAAAATACCAGAAAAATATTGTTTGAAATGTTATGGAAGGGGTAGAATAAAAAGTAAAGTTCCAATAAATCTTAAAATTCCAGCTGGAATTGATGAAGATGATTTAATTAGATTTAAAGGAGAAGGAGATGCAGGTTTAAAAGGCGGTCCTGCGGGTGATCTTTTTTTAAGAATAAAGATTAAAAAAGATGATATTTTTGAAAAAGAGGGAATTAATTTAAAAACTAAAATTAAAGTGAATGTGTTGAAAATTTGGTTTGGAGGAGAAATTGAAATTCCAACTTTAGAAGGAAAGATTATAAAATATAAGCTTAAACCAGAAACCTCAATCGAAAATCCAATAATTATTAAAAATTACGGATTTTTGAAAGGAAATAAAAGAGGAGATTTAATTGTTTATTTAATACCTGAGTTTCCTAAATTGCCTAATAATTTAAAAAAATTATTAGAAGATTTTTTAAATAAAAAATAAAAATAATTTGAGTGGCTAGCTCAATTGGTAGAGCGTCTGCTTCACATGCAGAAGGATAGAGGTTCGAGTCCTCTGCCACTCACTAATGTGTTATAATTAAAATGTATGCCTACAATTAATCAACTTATTAGAAAAGGTAGAGAAAAAATAAAAAAGAAGTCAAGATCAATTGCTCTTCTTTATAATTACAATAGTCTTAGAAAAAAATATTATTATTTACCTTCGCCATTTAAAAGAGGAGTTTGTGTAAGAGTATATACCACTACACCTAAAAAACCGAATTCAGCTTTAAGAAAAGTTGCAAGAGTTAGGCTTTCAAATGGTTTTGAAATAACGGCTTATATTCCAGGAGAAGGACACAACCTTCAAGAACATTCAATAGTTCTAGTAAGAGGAGGAAGGGTAAAAGATTTGCCCGGAGTAAGATATCATATAGTAAGGGGTGTTTATGATACAAGCGGAGTTGAGGGGAGAAAACAGCAAAGATCAAAATATGGCACTAAAAATGCCTAAATAATTATGCCTAGAAAAAAGATAAAAATTGAAAAAAAAGAAATAATGCCAGATCCTGTTTATAATAGTGTTTATGTTAGTAAATTTATAAATTATATTATGAAAAATGGTAAAAAGTCTTTGGCTCAGAAAATTCTTTATAAAGCTATGGAAAGAGTTAAAGAAATAACTCAAAAAGATCCTTTAGAAGTTTTTACTACCGCTCTTAAAAATTGCTACCCATTAATGGAGGTAAGAGTAAGAAGAGTGGGTGGAGCTACTTATTTTGTGCCGCGAGAAGTTAGAAATAAAAGAAAATTCTTTTTAGCTAGTAAATGGATAATAGAAGCCGCTAGAGCGAAAAAAGGAAAGCCTATGTTTGAAAAATTAGCTGAGGAGATAATAAGTGCTTATAATCAAGAAGGAGAAGCTTATAAAAAGAAAAAAGATTTAGAGAAATTAGCTGAAGCAAACAAGGCTTTTGCTCACTTTAACTGGTAAAATTTTAGTTTTATGTTATAATATAAAAATTTTAAGGGTTATTTATATTATCTTTAAAATTTAACTTAAAAAATCGCGGGGTGGTGGAGTAGTACCACGGGGGTCTCATAAGCCCCAGACGCAGGTGCAAATCCTGCCCCCGCAACCATGATTAAAATTCCTATTGAAAAAATAAGAAATATAGGAATTATAGCTCATATTGATGCAGGTAAAACTACTACTACTGAGAGAATACTTTATTACACTGGTATTAATTACAAGATAGGTGAAGTTCATGAAGGAGAAGCTACAATGGACTGGATGATTCAAGAGAAAGAAAGGGGAATTACTATTACTTCAGCTGCTACAACTTGTTTTTGGAATCAAACTTATAAAAACTCTCAAGAAAAAGAATACAGAATAAACATTATTGATACTCCTGGTCATATTGATTTTACAGCTGAAGTTGAAAGATCTTTAAGGGTTTTAGATGGCGCAGTAGTGATTTTTGATGGAGTACAAGGAGTAGAGCCACAATCAGAAACAGTTTGGAGGCAGGCAGATAAATACGATGTACCGAGAATTTGTTTTATTAATAAGATGGACAGATTAGGAGCTGATTTTGATGCTTCAGTTAAAAGTATTTGGGAAAAATTAACGAAAGAAGCTGTTCCAATTCAATTTCCGGTTGGAAAAGAAAGCGATTTTAAATATATTGTTGATCTTATAAGAATGAAAATGTTTGCTTTCGAGGGAGAATATGGAGAGGAGATTGTTGAAATGGAAATACCTCAAGATTTAATTAAAGAAGCAGAGATAAGAAGAAATTTACTTCTAGAAAAGATTGCTGAAAATGATGAAATTTTTATGGAAAAATACTTAAATGGAGAATTTCAGGAAAATGAAATTAGAGAAGCTATTAGGAGACTTACTTTATCATATAAAATTGTTCCAATTTTAGTTGGTTCATCTCTTAAAAATAAAGGAGTTCAATTTCTTTTAGATGCTATTTGTGATTTTTTACCATCACCAGTTGATTTACCACCAATAAAAGGCGAAGATCCAAAAAATAAAAATAAGAAAGAAAGATATCCTAAAGTTGAAGAGCCATTTTGTGGTCTTATTTTCAAAATTATGGTTGACCCTTATGTTGGTACTTTGAATTATATTAGAGTTTACTCGGGTAAACTTCAAAGAGGTCAAGTTGTTTTAAATTCTAATAAAAACGAAGAGGTTAGAATTGGAAGATTAGTAAGAATGCATGCTAATTTTAGAGAAGATATTGAAGAATTAGATGCTGGAAATATTGGAGCAATTGTTGGTCTTAAAAATTCAAGCACCGGTGATACTTTATGCGATCCTAAAGATCCGATTATATTAGAAAGTATTCAATTTGCAGAACCAGTTATTTCAATGAAAATAGAGCCAAAAACAAAAGCTGATCAAGAGAAATTAGGTTTAGCTTTAGCTGCTCTTTGTAATGAGGATCCAACTTTTAAAGTTATTCATAATCAAGAAACAATGGAAACTTTAATTGCTGGGATGGGCGAGCTTCATCTTGAGATAAAAATTGATAGACTTAAAAGAGAATTTGGTTTAGATGTAAATGTAGGAAAACCACAGGTAGCTTATAGAGAGACAATTATAAAATCAGCAGAAGCAGAAGGAAAATATATTAGACAATCTGGTGGTAGAGGACAATATGGTCATGTTTGGTTAAAAGTAGAACCACTTGAAAGAGGGAAAAATTTTGAATTTGTAAATGCTATTAAAGGTGGAATTATACCTGATGAGTATATTCCAGCGATCGAAAAAGGAGTAAAAGAAGCAATGGATAAAGGAGTTTTAGCTGGATATCCAATAAGAGATATTCGAGTTATTGTTTTTGATGGTTCATTTCACGAAGTTGATTCTTCTGATTTTGCTTTTAAAATTGCTGGTGCTATAGCTCTTCAAGAGGCAGTAAAAAAGGCAGATTTAGTATTATTAGAGCCAATAATGAAAGTTTTTATTTATATTCCAAGTGAATATTTAGGAGATGTTACCGGTGATTTTGCTTCAAGAAGAGGGAGAATTGAAAAGATAGAAGATAAGGATAATATTAAAATTATTGAAGGTTATGTTCCTTTAGCTGAAATGTTTGGTTATGCTACAAGAATAAGATCAATTACTCAAGGCAGAGGATACTTTAATATGGAATTTTCTCATTACGATTTTGTCCCTCAAAATCTTCAACAGAATATTATTCAGGAACGTGTCTCTGTTAAAAAATAAAATTAGAGGGCAGGTTTTAATTGAAATTTTGATTATAATTGGACTTTTTTCGATTTTAATAAGTGGAATTGCCGGAGTTGTTTCTTTAAGTGGTAGAGCTAAACAAGCGGCTAATTATATTACTAATGCAAGAGCATTTTTACAACAATATCGGGAAGCGCTTTTTACTTTAGCTTTTAATAATTGGTCAAAACTTGACAACTTAGATAAAAGTTCAACTAGTCTTTATTATTTATATTCAACTTCAGGATCATGGGAAATTGCTCCTGGGAGAGAAAACTTTATTTTTCAGGAAAGAAGAATTGAAAGATATTTTTATGTAGAGAAAGTTTGGAGATATTTAGGAAATCCGACTACAACTAATATGGGGGATTCAAATTTTGACCCTTCTACTTTAAAGTTTACTATTGTGGTTGATTTAGAAGGTTATCAAACTTCAGATGAGTTTTTCTTAAGTAAATGGAAAAATTCTGCTTTTTTTCAAAGTGCGTGGGGCGGCGGACCTGGTTTTTCTGGGCCGATAAATTTTTTTAGTAATTATTTTTCAACGAGTTTAAATATAAAATACGATGACGAAAAAATTCAGCTTCAAAAATAAAGGATTTTCGATGGTGGAGCTTTTAATTTATCTTGGAATTTTAGTTGTTCTTTTGGCTATGGTTTTACAAATTACAGTTCCTATTTTAAAATCAGGAAATGTGACTAAAGGTCAAGTTCAGCTTCGACAAGAAATTTCTTTTTTAATTGAAAAGCTTACCTCAGAGACTAAAAATTCTTTTGATGTAGATCTTGTTTCTGATTGGATTTTAAAATTTAAAAAGCTAAATAAAAATGTTTATATTAGGTTTGGACAAAAGACCTACTTAAACGATAATAATGAGTTAATGGGTTTTATGAGTAGTTTTGATGGCGGCTCTTTTTCTTTAAATTGTAAAAACTTTACCAGTAATTGTAATAATTATAGGGTTATTTTTAATAATTCAACTCAAAGATTAGAGGGTTGGGCTTGGTCTCCTGTTTTTGGTTGGATTCATTTTAATACTACAACCTATAGCGTAAATTTTAATTCAAGCACAAGAGAATTTTATGGTTATGCTTGGAATGATGTTTTTGGGTGGATAAAGTTTAATTGTGATTCAAATGGCAATTCTCAAAATTGTTCGCCTTTTAAATGGAAAGTTGCTATGGATGAAAATAGAAATATTTATGGTTATGCTTGGAACGATGTTTTAGGTTGGCTTATTTTTGATGGAAATAATGCTTATGCTTTTTATCGAGATGGGAGTGAGGAATTTATTTTACTTTCAAGGAATATTTATTTTAAAGATGTAAAATTTGAAAAAGTGAATTCTTCCATTGATGGTTATTTTAAAGCAGAATTTGTGCCTCCGCTACCTCAAAAGCCTATTGAAACAGAAATTTATATTAATCTTCTTAAAAGTGTTTTAAGATAATTTAAAATGTGGTATAATAAAAATTTAAATAGTCAAGCTTCATTACCATCCTTTTTGATAATAACATTTTTAATTTTAGTTATAATTTCTACGCTTGGTTATTCAGCAATGATAGAAATTTTAAGCGCTGAAAGAGAAAAAAATTTATCTTATGATTGGTCTTTAATTACTACAGGAATTAATGAGTCTTTAATTAGAATTGCTCGCGATAAAGATGTAGAAAGTAATTTTGAAATTGATCTTCCATTTGGTAAAGTAATTGCTAATATTTATAATAGTAGCACTAAAAAAGTTGTTGATATTGAAGTGATCCCTCAAAATTTTTTTTCTTTTAAAAAAAAAGCAAAATTAATTTTGAATGTTGATAAATTTGGGGTAATTAAAATAGAGGAATTTAAAGAATATTAGCCGGGGTGGTGAAATTGGAAAACACGCAACCTTCAGGAGGTTGTGCTCTTTTGAGCTTGTGGGTTCGAGTCCCACCCCCGGCACAAAATGAGGACAAAATTAATAGAAAGAAAAACAAAAGAAAAAATAGAAGAAAGAACAAGTGAAGAAACTCTAAAAATCGTACCACTTGGTGGGGTTGAAGAAGTTGGAAGAAATATGACCTACTTTGAATATAAAGATGATATTATTATTGTTGATATGGGACTTGGTTTTCCTGAATCAGAGACTATGCCTGGAGTTGATTTTGTTGTGCCTAATGTTGAAGCATTGAAAAATAAAAAAGAAAAAATAAGAGGTGTTTTTATAACTCATGGACATTACGATCATATAGGAGCTATACCTTATTTAATTGATAAAATTGGAAATCCACCTATTTACGCTACACCTCTTTCTCGTGGAATTATTTTAAGGAGACAAGAAGATTTTCCTTATGCTTCAAAACTGAACATAATTGAATTTAATAAAAAGGATTATAAAAAGATAAAAGTAGGTGTTTTTGAGGTCGAATGGTTCCATGTTAATCATAATATTCCTGATTCAGTTGGTTTTTTGATTAGAACTCCTGTTGGTAATATTCTTCATACTGGTGATTTTAAAATAGATTTCACTCCGATGTGTGATCTCCCCGCTGATCTTAATAGAATAGTTGAATTATCAAAAGATATTAATCTTTTAATGGCAGATTCTACTAATGCTGATCAACCTGGTCATGTAATTTCTGAAAGAGAAATAATGAAAAACTTAGAGGAAATATTCAAAGAAGCTCCAAGAAGGATTTTTGCTTCAACTTTTGCATCTTTAATTGAAAGAATTCAGCAACTTATTTGGCTTTCAGAGGCTTACAATCGAAAAGTAGTTATAGATGGATACACTATGAAAATGAATACTGAGGTTGCAAGAGCATTTGGTTATTTAAAAGTTGATAGGTTTACTTTAGTAACACCAGAGGAAGCTTTAAAACTTGATCCAAGTAGGGTGACAGTTATATGTACTGGAGCTCAAGGAGAGGATAATTCTGTTTTAATGAGAATTGCAAGTGGCGATCATAAGTATTTTAAAATCCAGCCTCAAGATACTGTTATTTTTTCTTCTTCAGTTGTACCAGGGAATGAAAGAGCTGTTCAGTTACTTAAAGATAGTCTTTATAAACAAGGTGCTCGAGTTTTTCATTACCAGATGATGGATATTCATGCTTCTGGTCATGCTTTTAGAGAAGATTTAAGACTTTTAATTAGTATTGTTAAGCCTAAATTCTTTATGCCAATTCATGGACATTACTTTATGTTAAAACAGGCTGGAGAAATTGCAAAAAGTCTTGGTTATAATGATGATCAAATTATTATTGCTTCAAATGGGCAGATTATTGAAATGGGTAAAGATTTTGTTAGATTAACCGAAAAAAGAGACCCAGCAAGTTATGTTTTTGTAGATGGTTTAGGAGTTGGAGATGTAGGAGAGGTTGTCTTAAGAGATAGACAGGTTATGTCACAAGATGGAATTTTTGTTATTGTAGTAGTAATTGATAGCCAAACAGGTAGATTAAGAACAAGTCCGGATATAATTTCCAGAGGATTTGTTTATTTGAGAGAGTCTCAAGAACTTTTAAAAGAAGTTAGAAATTTAATTAAAAAAATTGTATCAAAATCTATTAATCAAAATAGTCCCTGGCCAATGATTAATGAAGATTTTATTAAAAATAATATTAAAGAAGAACTCGGAGAATTTTTATTTAAGAAAACCCATCGAAGGCCAATGTTAATTCCGGTAATTATTCAGGTTTAGTTGTGTTATAATTTAATATTAATTAACTTTCTTCAGGCTAATTTCATTCGAAGATGTCAAAAATTCTAAATAAGATTAAAAAAGGGAATGAATTAGCTTGTCTTTTATATGACAAGCCCAATTCTTCTTCTAATATTCGTTTTAAGTTTTGTAGCTGGTTACTTTTTAAGAATTCTAGTTATAAGAAAAATTACTAAAAGCAAAGAAAAAGAGATTGAAGAGAAAATTCAAAAAGCACGATCAGAAGCTAAAGAAATAATTGTAGAAGCAAAAAATAAAGCTGTTTTAATTTTAGAAGAAGCGAAAAAGGAGGAAAAGAGAAGATTTGACGAGATAACAAAAAGAGAAGAGAGAATTTTTAAAAAAGAGGAAGAACTTGAAAATAAATTAAAAGAAATTGAAAATGAAAAAAATAAAATTAAAGAGGAGTTAAACAAATTATTAAATTATAAAAAAGAAATTGAACTTTTGAAAGAGCAAAAAATTAAAGAACTAGAGAGAATTTCAAATTTAAAAATATCTGAAGCTAGAGAAATGCTTCTTAAAGAAGTCGAGTCTATTTATCAAAATGATTTACTCGAGATAATTAAAAAATTCGAAATTTATCGAAAGGAAGAAATTGAAAAAAGAGCTTTAAATATCATAACAACTGTTTTACCTCGCTATAGCCGCTCAGTAGTGAGTGAGTTTACCACTACACCTTTTTATCTTGAAAGTGACGATATTAAAGGTAAGATTATTGGTAAAGAAGGAAGAAATATTAGGTATTTTGAAAATTTAACTGGAGTTGAAATAATAATAGACGAAACTCCTGGAGTGGTTACTCTTTCTTCTTTCAATCCTATTAGAAGAGAAATTGCAAAGCTGGCCTTAGAAAAACTAATAAAAGATAGTAGAATTCATCCGGCTAAAATTGAAGAAAAAGTAAAAGAGGCTAATGAAGAAATTACAAATAAGATAAAGGAAATTGGTGAAAATACTGCTTATCAACTTGGTATTTTAAATTTACCACCTCAAATTTTACATTTAATGGGTAGTTTAGCATTTAGAACAAGTTATGGACAAAATGTGCTTACTCATTCAATTGAGACTGGAATTTTTGCTAGAATGATTGCTGAAGAATTAGGGTTAGATAGTCAAGTAGCTTTACTTGGTGGTTTTTTACATGATATAGGTAAGGCAGTTGATTATGAATTAGAAGGAAACCATGTTGATCTTGGAATTAAAATTTTACAAAAATATGGGGTAGATAAAAAAGTTATAGATGCTATGAAATCTCATCATGAAAATTATCCTTATGAAATACCTGAGGCTTATGTTGTTACGGCTGCAGATGTTCTTTCAGCAACTAGGCCTGGAGCAAGATCAGATACTTTTGAAAATTATCTTAAAAGATTAGAAGATTTAGAAAAAATAGCTTATTCTTTTGAAGGTGTTCAAAAAGCTTATGCTATTTCTGGTGGTAGAGAAATAAGAATATTTGTTTTTCCAGATAAAATTGATGATATTAAAATGGCTTTTTTAGCAAGAGATATTTCTAAAAAAATAGAAAACGAACTTAAATATCCTGGAGAAATAAAAGTTGTAGTTATTAGAGAGACGAGAGCGATTGAGTACGCAAGGTAGTTGCTTAAATATTTAAAATCTATTATAATTAAAAATATGATAGTAAAAAGTATTGAAAAGTATTTAAAGTTGCTGCCCGAAAGGGAAAAAGATATTTTAAGATTGAGATTTGGATTAGGCGAAGAGGCTCCTCTTTCTTTACAAAAAACCGGAGAGAAATATAAAATTACAAGAGAAAGAGTCAGACAGATTCAAAATGAAATTTTAAGAAAAATAAAAGAAGGGATTTTAAGCGATGAGAATTTAAATAAAGTTGTTGATTTTGCTGAAAAATTAATAAAGAAAAATAACGGTTTTTTTGACGAAGATTTAGAGAATGAAATTATTTTAAATTTTGACTCTGGAGCAAAAAAATATTATGTAAGGTTTCTCTTAATGCTTGCCCCTGAAATTAAATTTGAGAAAAAAGATGATTTCCACCATAATTTTTATTCATTGAAAGAAAAAAGTCAAGGTTTTAAAAAGTTTTTTCATTTTGTCTCAGATGAATTTTACGATCAAAAATTAGAATATGAAAAATTTAAATTAAAAATTTTTTCTATTTTTAAAAAACACCTAAAAGAAAACATTAAGGAGGAAAGTTTAAATAAGATTCTAAAAATATCAAAAAAAATTTGGCTTAATCCTTTTAATGAAGGTGGCCACGAAGAAAATTTATATATAGCGCCCAAAAATGTCAGAGAAAAAATTTTGGCTATTTTAAGCTATTACAAAAAACCTCTTCATTTTAAAGAGTTACATCAAATAGTTTTGAAATTGAAAGAAAACACAAATGAGTTAATACATCCAACTTGGAAGAAAACCTTTAAAATAGAAACAATTCATAATGAACTTATTAGAAGAGATAGTTTTATTTTAGCTGGTAGAGGTTTTTATGCTCTTAAAGATTGGGGATATTCAGATAAAACAGTTAGAGATTTAATTTTAGAATATCTTTCGAAAAATAAAAAACCTGTTAAAAAAGATGAGGTAATAAAATATGTATTAAGTAAGAAGATAGTAAAACCAAAAGTTGTTCAAATTATTATTTATCAGCTTAAAGATAAAATCAAACTTCTTGGAGATGGAATGATAAGCTTGAAATAATGGTAGGGTTTTTTGATTTTTTTATAAATTATCTATCGAAAATTTGGTTTATAGTTTTACCTATTGCAATTTGGTATATTTTTAAAGAAATTTGGAAAATTACAATTAGAATAAATTATAATATTACTCAAAGAAAATGGATATTTGTAGAATTTAAACTTCCTCTTTTTCAAGAAAAATCTCCTCTTTCATTGGAACAGGTTTTTGCTTCTTTACACGGAATTTACGTTAAAGGTAAGCCTGTTAAAAGAATTTTTGAAGGTTATACACCTCCATGGTATGTTTTTGAGTTAGTTGCAAATAACCATGAACTTAGATTTTTTGCAAGAATTGAGGAGAGATTTTTAAATTTTTTTAAAACTCGTTTTTATAGTCAATATCCAGAAATTGAAATAGAAGTAGTTAAAGATCCTCTTTATCTTTTGACTCCAAAAATACCAAATAAAGACTATGATTTTTTTGGGACTGAATTTAAGCTTTCGAATGAAAATTTTTTACCTATAAGAACTTACCCTGAATTTGAAAAGGGTGATTTAAAAACTGAGCAGAAAATTGATCCGATAACTTTACTTTCTGAAGCAGCTGCGGAATTCTTAAAAGATGAATGGTTTGTTGTTCAGATATTTGCAAGGCCAGTGCCTGGTGATGAAGATGAAGAGTTTTCTTATCTTTGGGTAGAGAAAGGTAGAGAGAGAATAAAAGAAATTCTTGAAAAATCTCAAAAAAAAGAAAAAAGCGAAATATTGGATGAGACCGTAGATTTTGCTATAAATCTTTTAAAAGCGCCTTTCTCTCCTCCAAAATTTAGAGAAAAGAATAAAAAAGAAAGTACTCCTTTAACTTTATTTCAACTTGACCCTATAACTAGATTGCAGATAGAAAAAATAACAGAAAAAACTTCAAAAGTTGGCTTTCAGTGTGGAATTAGAATAGCTTATTTTGCTAAACGTGAAATTTATAAATCTTTAGCTGGATCTCGAATTCCTCTTATTTATAGCATCTTTAAATCTTTTGAAAATACTCATTTAAATAGTTTTTCGGATGTAAAGGAGATAAGAACAAAAGCTTATTATTATTTTGTTGAAAGAAGAGAACTTCAAAAGAAAAGGAATCTTAACTACTATTTAAGGAACTTTTTTTGGACAAGTAAAACTTTTATTTTAAATATAGAAGAACTAACCTCAGTTTTTCATTTTCCAAGAACAAGATTTGTTGAAAGTGGAATAAAAAGAACAGCCATAAAACAGCCCTCACCTCCCAGTAATTTACCATTTATTTAATATGATCCAACCAATAGGTTATGTAATTTTTAGAGGAGAGAAAAAGCTTTTTGGAATAAAAGAAGACGATAGGAGAAGGCATATTTATATTATTGGAAAAACTGGAAGCGGTAAAACAACTCTTTTGGAGAATATGATGATTTTTGATATAGAAAATAAAAATGGTTTTGCTTTTATTGATGCTCATGGTGATACCTGCGAAAGACTTTTAAAATTTATTCCAAAAGAAAGAATAGAAGATGTTATTTATTTTAATCCAGCAGATCTTTCCTATCCTTTTAGTTTTAATATTTTATCTAAAGTCCCATGGGAATTTAGACATATTTTAGTTTCGGGTCTTATGTCTGTTTTTAAAAAAATTTGGGTAGATGCATGGTCGAGTAGAATGGAATATATTCTTACTAATACTCTTTTAGCTCTTGTTGAATTTCCGCAATCAACTCTTCTTGATGTAAATAGAATGCTTGCCGATAAAAGTTTTAGAGAAAAAATTATTGGAAATCTAAAAGATCCAGTAGTTAAAAATTTTTGGACTCAAGAATATGCAAAATATACTCAAGCTTTTCAAATTGAGGCGATTGCTCCAATTCAAAACAAAATTGGTCAGTTTTTAACTTCTCCCTTAATAAGAAATATAATAGGGCAACAAGAAAATAAAATAGATTTCAGAAAATTAATGGACGAAAAAAAAATTTTTATAGCTAATATTTCTAAGGGTTTAATTGGTGAAGATAATGCAGCTCTTTTAGGTGCAATGCTGGTTACAAAAATTCAGTTAGCTGCTATGTCAAGAGCAGACATTCCAGAAAATCAAAGAGTCGATTTTTATCTTTACGTAGACGAATTTCAAAATTTTGCTACCGATTCCTTTATTAATATTTTATCTGAAGCAAGAAAATATCATCTTAGTTTAATTTTAGCAAATCAATATTTAGATCAATTACCAGATAAAATAAAAAGTGCTATTATTGGAAATATAGGAACTATAATATCTTTTAGAATTGGCCCACTTGATGCAGAAATTATAAGCAAAGAATTTGAGCCTTATATTGGAGCCCTAGATCTTTTAAATTTACCAAAATATAATGCTTATATTAAAATGATAGTAGATGGAATAACTACCCAGCCGTTTATAGCTAGTACTTTACCACCGCGTGATTTACCAAGTATTACTTTTGAAGATGAAATTATAAATTTCACAAGAATGAAATATTGTAATACTAGAGGATTTGTTGAAAAGCAAATAAAAGAAAGATTTGGTTATTTACCTGGTCAAGAAGAGAAAGAAAAGTTTTTAGCTAAATGTTGGAATTGCGGGAAAGAAATTGAGGTTGATTTTCCTCCAACAAGAGAAAGAGAGGTTTTCTGTAAAGATTGTGAAGGAAAATTTGAAAAAGGTTTTTCTCTTAAAAAATCTATTGAGAAAGGTTTAACTCAAACCTTTAAAAAACATAAAGAAGAATTTAAAAAGAAACCGGTCCAGGAATGAAATTTTCTATATTTTCTTTAGAACTAATTTCTGGTAAACTAAGATTTGCCTCTATTTCAGAAAAGTTTTGATAAAAAGAAATATCAGTTTTTTCTATAATTAATATATTCTCTCCTACTTGGTTTATATAAGGTGTTACCTCAAGAAAAATTTCAATTTTTTCTTCGTTAGATAATTTTTCTTTTTTAAGATAAAAACTATTTTCGCTAAACTCTCCCTCAGAGGCGTTTTTTATTTTTGTCCAATACGGTGTTTTAAAATAAAGAGCAAATTTTGAAATCTCTTCTCCAAAAGGTTTTAAATTAATAGTTACTAAAAATTTAGAGGTTTGTTGCGCTTTTAATTTAGGGGATCCCTCGATAAAAGAAATTTTTCTTTCTATAGCTAATTCTCCTTTTACTTTAGTAATAAAAATTTTTTCATAATTTATATTTTCCAACTCATCTTTAAAAATAACTCTAAAAGGAATCTGAAGATTGAAATAATCTTTTCTAATTTTAGTTTTTAAATTAAAGGAAAGCGATATATTTCGATTCGGATTAAAATTTAAAAGTTCAGGATTTTTTTCATAATCCCAATAGATATTCAAAGTTTCCTCAAATTTAGCATAGCCATTATTTGAAACTTTTATCGATGAGATTTCAAAATAATCTGGATCAAGCTCTATTTTTATTTTAGGTTTTTTTAGAATTTTATTTGAGTTATTTTTTAAATTCAGAGTCAGATTTAAATTTGTTTCACTACTAATAAATTTTGGCACGTTTAGATCAATCAAAACTTTAGATTCTTCTAATTCTAAAGCTAGATTAATATTTTTACCATATGAAATCTCTTTATCTTTAATTAAATAAAATTCGAAATTTAAATTTTTAACTCCATAATTTGTTTCTTTTTTAAAATTTCCAAAAAAATGTCTTATAATTCTTTCTCCTTTTTTTATAAATAATTTTTCTTCGTATTCATTGAATTCATTTTCATCTTTTAAAATCACAAAACCGAATAAAGGAGTTATCTTAAAATAAATTTCTTGATCACTATTTAGATTATTTTGAAGAGTTACTTTTATTGGAAAATCAACTTCTTTTTCTACTCTTTTTGGAATTTCAATATTTGTTTCTATACCTTCTCCTCTTAAATTTATTTCATGGATATACTCAAATTCCGCTTCGTTATTTTTAGCTAAAATTTTTAAAGGAAATATCCCTTCCCCATAGGAAAAAACTAAAGAAAAATCATAAAATTTTAAAACTTCCGGTTCTAAATCTAAATAAAATGAAAGATGTTTTTCTTTTTTAGGCGATATAAAGGTTGCGTTTTGGGGTAAAAAAATTTTTAGGTTAACATTTTTTAAGATAAGTTTAGATTTATTAATAATATTAAGCCGATAATTTGCAATTTCAAAAGTTTTAATTTCTTTTGGCCCAGAGATATTAATTTCTATTTCAGGGACTCTTTCGATTTTTTGTTTAAGAGAAAAATAGAGAGTCGATAGACTAACAAGAAAAAAAATTATTATAAGATAAATAATTTTTTTAAAAAACATTTTTGTTATATAATTATAAACTAAAAATCAAATAAAATTTAAACATGAAAATAAAATTTTTAGGAGGAGTTGAGTCGGTTACAGGGTCGCTTTTTATTTTAGAGACAAAAAAATTTGAAATAATGATTGATTGTGGTCTTTTTCAAGGAAGTAATTTTTTGGAAGAGAGAAATTTTGAATTAGTAGAAACTAACCCTGATTTTATTTTTATAACTCATGCCCATTTAGATCATATTGGAAGGCTTCCTTATCTTTATAAAAATTTTAAGAAAAAACCAAAAATAATTTCAACTCCACCAACAAAAGAAATTGCAAAGATAATTCTTTTAGATTCGCTTAAAATTTTAAAAGAAAAAAGCAAAAATTTAAATAGAGAGCCAATTTACGAAATTGCTGATATTGAAAAAGTAATTAATAATTGGGTTACTTTTCCTTATAACCAAAAAATAAGTTTTGCTAATTTAGAGGCTTATTTTTTTGATGCTGGTCATATTTTGGGATCAAGTTTTATTCTTTTTAACGAGAAAGGAAAAAAAATAGTTTTTTCTGGAGACCTTGGACATCAACCATCTAATCTTTTAAGGCAAACAGAAAGTTTACCTAAAACTGATTTTTTAGTTTTAGAATCAACTTATGGTGGTAAATTACATGAAGACATAAGACTAAGAAGAGAAAAGCTTGAAGATATTATTGAAGAAACTATTAAAGATAAAGGGGTGCTTTTAATTCCAATTTTTGCTATTGAAAAAGCTCAAGAAATAATTTTTGAAATTTATACTTTAATTTCAGAATATAAAATTCCTAAAGTTCCAATTTTTTTAGATTCTCCACTGGCGTTTTTAGCTTTTCAAATTTATAAAAATTACTTTAACTATCTTAATTCTAATGCTAGATCTTTTTTTGATATGATTAATCATATTTTTAGACAAGATTTTGTAATTCCAACGCTTGAAAGCGAAGATTCAATGAGGATATGGGATTTTCCAAATCCAAAAATAATTTTGGCTGGCTCTGGAATGTCAAATGGTGGTAGGATTTTAAGACATGAGAAAAAATATCTTCCTTTTGAAAATACAAAAATTTTAATAGTTGGATTTCAAGCCGAAGGAAGCCTTGGGAAAAAAATTGTAAGCGGAGAAAAAGAGATCGAAATAGAGGGAGAAATAGTAGAAATTAAAGCTAAGGTAGATACTCTTTATAGTTTTTCTTTGCATGCCGATCAAGTACAAATTTTAAATTGGATATTTCCTCAAAGATTAAATTTAAAATCTATTTTTCTTGTTCACGGGGAGGAGGATCAAAAAAAAGAATTAAAAAATAAAATTATTGATAGTTTAGCAATTGAAACAATAATTCCAAAAGAAAAAGATTCTTTTGAAATTTAAATATTTTATAATTATTCTATGGAAAAGATTAAATTTGAAAATTTTCTAAAGATGAATTTAGTTGTTGGAGAAATTAAGGAAGCTAAAAAATTAGAAGGATCAGATAAGTTGATTAAATTAGTCGTTGATATAGGGGAAGAAACAAGAACTATTGTAGCTGGCATTGGTAAAAAATATAAGCCATTGAATTTAATTGGAAGACAAGTTATAGTTTTAACTAATATTGAACCCAAAAAAATAATGGGAATTGAAAGCGAAGGAATGATTCTGGCTATTGATACGATAGAGGGACCAATTTTAATAGTGCCTCATAAAAAAGTGATTCCTGGAAGTAAAGTAAAATAACTTAAAAATTAAAAAATTCTAATTTTTTAGTAAATTTTCCAAATTTATTATTTATTTTTTAGGCAAAATTTCTATTAAAGAAAAAGCTCTTAGCCAAAACTGATAATTCGAAAAAAATATAAAATAAATAAAACAGATGGTTATAAAAATTAAAAGAAGTTTTAAGTGATCCATAATTTTAATATTATAAAATAAAAATTAAAAAAAGTCAAGTGTAATTAAAATTATCCACAATTTAAGATTGACAAAAAAATAGATTTGATTTAACTCTTATATATCAATTAATTGAAAAACGCGATGAATAAAAATAAAATTAAAAATTTTATTAAAGAATTTTTCGTTTCAAAAAAGAATCCTTTTGCTCTTGTAAATTGGAAAAAATTTAAGGTAACTTTACAAGGTTATGATTATTTAGGTGAAGTCGAATTTCCTGATTTTTATAGTCAAAATGCCGTGAATATTATTGCGACGAAATATTTTAAGATCAATAAAGGAAAACAAGAAGATTCCTTAAAAGAATTAATCGAAAGGGTTGTAAAAACTTTTAAAAAATGGGGTATAGAACAAGGCTATTTTGATGAAAAATCCGCAGAAATTTATGAAAAAGAACTAACTTATATTATTTTAAATCAATATGCAACTTTTAATTCTCCTGTATGGTTTAATATTGGAGTAAAAGGAAGGCCCCAACAGGCTTCTGCTTGCTTTATCTTAGATGTTGAAGACAATATGGAATCAATTTTGGATTGGATAAAGATTGAAGGGATGATTTTTAAAGGCGGATCTGGTTCAGGAGTTAATTTATCAAAATTAAGGGGAAAAGGAGAAAAGCTTTCTACTGGAGGGAGTTCTTCGGGTGTGATTTCTTTTATGAAAGCGGCTGATGCAGTTGCTGGAAGTATAAAATGTTTACCCAAAGGGACCGAGATTGTAACCGAGAAGGGGGTTAAAAAAATTGAAAATCTTAGTGAAAACGATAAAGTCCTTACTAGATTTGGTTTTCAGAAAATAGGTGGTAAGTATTATACAGGAAAGAAAAATATTTATAAGATCGTAACGGAATTAGGTATTGAAATATTAGCCTCAGCAGAACATAAATTTTTAATAAGAACAACTGGAGGAATTGAGAAATGGAAAGAATTAAAAGAGATTGATAAAAATAAAGACTATTTGATACTAGACCTTTCTTTTAAAAATTATGGAGAATATCAACAATTAGAAAAAATCAAACTTAGACATCACAACGAAAAACCAATAAAAATGCCAGAAATTTTGGATGAAAAATTTGCTGAATGGTTAGGACTTTTATATGGTGATGGGAATATTACTAATAGAAAATACAAGGATAAAAAAGCTACTCATTATATAGGTTTTCAGGTATATGCCAGGGATAAAGACTTAATTGAATATATTCAGAAATTAACATATGAACTTTTTGGAGTTAAAAGTTTTATTCACAAAAGAAAAGACAAAAAAGATAATTCTGTTAGTGTAAGAATAACATCTTACCCGTTGATTAGGTTTCTTAAACTAAATGGGCTTTACAAAAAAAGAGGAAATAAAATTAAAATTCCAGATAAAATTAAAAATTCACCCCCCCCAGTGAGGGCAGCATTTTTAAGAGGTTATTTTGAAAGCGATGGAAGTATTACAGAAAATAAACCATACCCTCAATGTTCAAGTATTAATGAAAAATTTTTAGAAGATATTCAAGATCTTCTTTTTAGCTTAGGGATTCTTAATAAAAAAGGAATAAACAAATCAAGAAAAGATTCTTATGGTAAAAAACCTATATATACACTTTTAATAACAAGCTCTTTTGGGATAAGAAGATTTTATGATTTAATTAATTTTATTTCGAAAAGGAAGAGAAAAAAATTTGAAAAAGGAATTAAGGTTTTAGATCAAAGACCATTTGAGCAAAGATGGATATTACCCTATCCCGAGAAAGATTTTGAGTTAGTTTATAAAAATGTCCCCCCTGAGTTAAGATATTCTTTTAGGAGATTAACTTCTAAATATTTTAGAGAAACAATTGGTAAAACAAATTTTAATAGATTTAGAGCAATTTTTTTGTTAAATAAATTTCCCCTCCTAGAAAACACTTTTATTAGCCATTTAGCCAAAGGGGACGTTTATTATGAGAAGATCAAAGAAATTAAATTTGTTGGCGAAAAAGAAACATACGATATTTTTGTACCGGATGTTAATGAATATTTAGTTAAAAATGTTGTTGTTCACAATTCTGGTGGAGCCACGAGAAGAGCTGCTAAAATGGTTATTTTAAATGCTGATCATCCTGAGATTATGGATTTTATAAGAGTAAAAGCAGAAGAAGAAAATAAAGTTAGAGCTTTAATGGAAGCAGGTTATGATATGACAGATTTGAATAATCCCTTGTGGCAAAATATTTTCTTTCAAAATGCAAATAATTCAGTAAGAATCCCAGATGATTTAATGGAATCTGCTATAAAAGATGGAGAATGGAAAACATATTATAAAACAACAGGAAAAGTTGCACAAACTTATAAAGCCAAAGATATTTTATGGGAAATTGCTAAAGCTGCGTGGGAATGTGGCGATCCAGGAGTTCAGTTTGATGATATCATTCAAAAATGGCATACCTGTAAAAATTCAGGAAGAATTGAAGCAACTAATCCATGTGTGACTGGTGATACTTTAATAGCTACAACCGATGGTTGGAAAAGAATAAAGGATTTAGTAGGTAAAAATCCAGAAATTATTACCCATCAAGGAGTTAAAAAAGCAATTAAAGTTTTTAAGACAGGCATAAAACCTGTTTATAAAATAATTACAAAATCTGGATATGAACTTAAAATCACCGAAGATCATCCAGTTTATATTGAAGGTAAAGGAGATGTTAAAGTTAAAGATTTAAAGATTGGAGATAAAGTAAAATTAATTGGTTCTTATTTTGGTAGAGAATCATTAGATAAGAATATTGCTTTTATGATAGGTTATTTTGCTGGTGATGGAGCAATGAGTTTAGATGAAAAAAGAAATAATTATTCAATTTTCTTTACTGAAGGCGAAGAGGACATTTATGCTTTAAGTTATATTCAAAATACAATTAATCAAAAACTTCAATATCTTCGTAAAAGAAATGTTAGCTTAAGAAGATTATCTACAGAATATGTTGTTGCTACCACAAGAAAGAACATAGCAGAAATAATTAATAAATATTTTGATAATAAAAAGAAAATTTTCCAAGATAAAATTTTCGATCTTAACAAAGAGTCAATCAGATATGTTTTACAAGGGATTTTTACTGCTGATGGAACTGTTACTGGCAATCCACAAAAAGGTTTTTATGTTGGTTTAGATAATTCTTCTTTAGAGCTTCTAAAGCAAATCCAACTTTTGCTTCTGAATTTTGGTATTAAAGCA
>Ga0197143_1000970_pt1 | contig 26243 bp, 24 predicted proteins | sample GBS70_MetaG_FD_148603 | JGI IMG/M metagenome (GOLD analysis project Ga0197143, IMG submission 148603) | Sediment microbial communities from Great Boiling Springs, Gerlach, Nevada, United States - GBS 70_MetaG | ecosystem: Environmental > Aquatic > Thermal springs > Hot (42-90C) > Sediment... | reverse complement strand
TTGGTTGACCACCATTATCGGGAAAGAAATTGGGTAGCAAGCCATTTCTCATTTGCTCACCAAATAACCTCAGGATATCCCTTGCGATACGATAGCGCTTTGTGACGAGCGTTAATCCGGGTAACGAGATCATTGCATCTCTTCCCCAGTCTGAGAACCAGTGGTAGCCTGCGATGATGGTGTGCGATGTTCCCCTTTTAGCTATGAATGCATCCGATGTCAACCAAAGCCACGGAAGCAGTTTTTTTGTAAGCCTACCGATGTCCTCCTCGCTCAATTCGTGACAAAGATTTAAAGAGCGCACAAGTTCACTTGACGATTTTTCCACCTCACTTGTTGGCAGAGGGTTGAGTAAGCTTAGTCTCCTTTTCAGCTCAGCATCAATGAGCTTTTCCGCATCATCAGCACCAATACCTTCAACTGATGCTATGATGTGGAGTGGTTTTTGAGGTGAAATGTGAGCCTGTATGTATCCGATGGTGAACAAGTCTTCTACGTCCTCCAAGCCCCTCTCATGCTCAATCGGGTAACGAAAGTTGTAATACCAATCTTTGTCTTCAACGAAGCGCCCATGAGTGAACGAGATAGTTAGCGCAGGTGCATAATGCCTCAACCTAACTACCACGCGTTTCTGAGATATGCGTATATCTGCTTCCTTCAACCACGATGCATCACTGCGTGTAATGTGGTGATGGTCTCTTGCGTTGACGAAGAAACGCACAAACAATATAGCTTCTTCAACCCCATAAAGTTCGTAAGTGATGATGACGGCATTCAACATATGAGGCATTACGATTCGTTTCCTCAATGTAGCATCCCCAATGGCATATTGCACTGTCGGGAAAGGCGAAAGCTCAAATGAGTTGATGAAGCGGTAGCCAGTCGGATGAACAGTGTTTGGGTGGTATAGGTTGGTATCAAGTTGGTATTCAACTCCTTTGAGCGACACGCATTCGGATAGCTTGCTCAGCAACATCATTCTCCTCGTTGGTGGCTCAAGCGCTGCTATGAGCAAGCCATGGTAGCGCCTCGTGTTTGCGCCAATAATGCTACACGAAGCATATCCGCCAAGCCCGTTCGTCTCAAGCCATTCATGCCTTGAGGCTTCCTCAACATCGTGGAGGATGTAGCCTTTGAGTTCAATCCTTGGAAGCTGAGCATCCATTTGTCATTCAACTCCAATTGAGTTGAGGGCTTTTAAGCTTTTGTTGTGCAGATACAGCTCATTGAGGAGTCTCAAGAAAGATAGTGCCCACTGGTATAACCCTTATCCCTTGCTTGCTTATGAAAAAGCGCTTAGCATCGCTTTTATCATCAACGCCTATAGTTGTGTTCGGAGGTATACATACACCCTCATCAACTATCGTGCGCTTCAGCGTGCAGCCTTTGCCAACGATTACATTCGGCATCAATATTGATTCGCTGATGTTGGATTCCTCCTCAATTCTCACTCCATACGAGATGATGGAGCGAATGACAGTTGCATCTGCTATGAAGGCTCCGGGGGCAACTAATGAATTTTGGATACTGCATTTGCTTCCACGGATCATTGTTGGGGGTTGTTGCCCTATGTGTGTCCATATGCGCCATGAGCTGTCAAACAGGTCAAATTGTGGAGATGGTTCAAGTAGCTCCATTTGCGCTTCATAGTAGCTATCCACGGTCCCTATGTCACGCCAATAGTGCATGGATTCTGGCAAGCACTCTCGTATTGGGAATGCATAAACATTAGCTACCTCTACAAGTTCTGGGATGACGTTCTTTCCGAAGTCATGCTCTGTTTGTCTCTTTGCGTCCCTTATGACAGCTTTAACGAGCGTCTCGGTCCTAAACACATAAACACCCATAGAGATAAGGCATCTATCAGGGTTAAAAGGCATCGGTTTTGGGTTGCGTGGTTTCTCTGAGAAGCCTATCACTTTCCAATCGCTGTCAACCTCCATGACGCCATAGCGTGAAGCTTCCTTGCGCTCAACATCAACGCACGCAATAGTTAAGTCAGCGTCTTTTGAGAGATGCCATTCAAGCAAAACCCTGTAGTCCATTTTGTAGACATGGTCACCTGAGAGTATGAGCACATGGTTCGGACGTTTCTCCTCAAGCAAATGTATGTTTTGGAATATAGCATCAGCAGTGCCAGCATACCACCGTGAGACAATGAATTGTTGTGGTGGGACTGTTTCAAGGAACTCGCCAAACTCGGGTCTGAAGATACTGCACATCTCCTTCAAGTGCCTATCAAGCGATATTGACTTGTGCTGTGTGAGAACATAGATGCGCATCATGCCAGAGTTGATGCAGTTTGAGATGGTGAAATCTATGATGCGGTAAACCCCTGCAAATGGGACTGCAGGCTTTGCCCTCGTCTTCGTTAGAGGGTATAGCCTTTGTCCTGCCCCACCAGCAAGAATAAGGGTTAGCACTTCGCCCTTCCGCTCCATGTCTTTAGCTCAATCCTTCTTTCCTTTTGAACGGCTCTCAAGAGACCTTTTAACGGCATCTAAAAGCTCACTTATGTCTGCAGACTTCACAACGTAAGCTTCAGCGAGCCACGATGTAAACCTATCTTGGTAAGCTGAATATGCCGTATTGATAATGACTGGCAGGTTTGGATTCATCTCATATATCCTCGTGAGCGCTTCCAAGCCATTCATATCTGGCATCCATATGTCCAAAATGACCAAGTCTGGATTCTCTTCCTCAACCAAACGCAATCCCTCTTCAGCGTTTGCTGCTTCAATGACGCGATAGCCCTGTTCCTCAAGTTCTTCCTTGTAAAGCAGGCGTTGATTCTCGTCGTCCTCAATGATGAGGATTTTTTCACCAGCCACTTCCACTCACCTCTTTCATCCATTTCCTTTCTTTGTGTCCGATTCCTCTCTCCCTTCGAGTGGTAGCGAAATCACAAAAGTTGTTCCAACACCAAGTTGACTGCTTACCTCAATTTGTCCGTTGTGATCTTCAACTATCCTCTTCACTACAGCAAGCCCAAGCCCTGAACCGTTTGGTTTCGTTGTGAAGAACGGCTCAAAGATATGTTGCAACGTATCTGGTGGTATTCCAGCACCATTGTCCGTTACAGCGAGCTTAATATAATCACCCTCACACCAGGTTCTAATGGTTACCTGCCCACCACCTCTTAAGGCTTGAAATGCGTTTTGTATCAGGTTGACCAGCACCCTTTCAAATTGCTTCTCATCAACCATAGCCATTGGCAGGTTTTCAGATAGCTCAAGAACCAAATCCACATTCGCGTCGCAAGCTTGCGTCTCATATTTTGCACAGACAGCTTTGATGAGCTCGTTTAGGTCAACCTGCTGTAGCAATGGCGTTTTTGGTGATGTGAAATTAAGCACTTCATGGAGCAGCTCCTCAAGCTTTCTCACTTCCTCATAGATGATTTTTGCGTTGCGTATTGTCCGCTCAATATCATCTGGTGCTTTCAAGATAGCTCTTGCGAACCCACCTATTGTTACAAGTGGGTTCCTTATCTCGTGTGCCACCCTTGCTGCTGTCTGTCCGATAGCAGCCAACCTCGCAGATTGGATGAGTTTTTCTTGGGTGCTTTTCAATTCTGCCAAAGCTGCCTCAAGTTGTAAAGCTTGTCTCTGGACCTGACGGTATGCTCTGGCGTTGTCTATAGCGAGTGCTGCTGGTGTTGCGAAAAGACGCAAGACCTCAATCTCCTCTGACGCTATAGGCTGCCCTGAAAAGGCGTTATCGGCTATGATTATGCCAAGCGGTTTCTTCTTTGCCACAAGTGGTATGCAAACTATCTCAACTTCTCCAAAAAGTTCCCTTAGCCGAGGATGCAGGTTAGGGTATCGTGAAGGGCATTCAAGTTTCTGAACTTCACCACTAAGCAAACACTGGACAAGAATATCGTTCCTATCTGCCAGTGGTATCTTTATCCCACGCACAGCTTGCTGGAAAGGCGTTTGCCACAGTCCCTCCTCACCAGGGTAATCCTCAATGAACTGTTGTAGAGTCCATTTCTCCTGAGCCAGCCTCGCCCAAATAGCATATGCTTCTTCCCTTGTCGCAGGACCAACAGCCATCGCAACTTCCATTTCTGTCTCATCCTCATTTACCAAGAACAAAATAGCCCTATTGAAGCCAAGCCCCGGTCCTGCCGTTAGCGATTTCAATATGGCATGCAATAGCCTGTTAAGTTCAAGTGTTTCTCCAATAGCCTGTATTATCTGCAGTAGCATTTCAAGCTTAAACACCCTTCTTGAGCGCTCTGTGGCATCATCAACGAGGAAAAGGATTCTCTTCCTGCCGGCAGCTTGGAGATGCAATATGTGTATCTCAAGCAGCTTTGGAGGATGCCTTTTAGAAAAATGTTGCACGCCAAGGTAATGTTTTGGCTCACCCGTTTCCAGAACTCTCTCTATCGCTGAATGCAAGTTCAAAGACTCAACAAGCGATTGATCGACGATGTCATACAGCGAACTGCCGATGACTTCCTCCTTCGGGAGGTTGACCTCGTAACAAAACCTTTGATTTGCAGCTACTATCATTCCATTCTCATTTACCACGGCAACGCTCTCAGGGAAGTTCTCAATTATTTGCTCATTCAATTCCCTGAACATATGCGCCCTTTGAAACTGTCTGATTGCCTCAATAGCTTTAGCCATCTGGTCTGCGACGGTTTTAATCAACTGGATATCTTCTTCATCAAATCCGTTCACTTCTGGTGCTTGTATATCAATGACGCCAACCGTGCTTCCAGCAAGTTTTATTGGCACAGCAAGCTCAGAGCGTGTCTTCGCTTCTGCCTCCGAAGCCATAACATACCTTGGGTCTGAAAGGACATCACCGACATACAGTGGCTCGCCTGTTTTTGCCACCCATCCAACAATGCCAACGCCAACCTTTTGCCTATAGTCTGGCGGTAGCTCATATGCACCAGAGTGAGCTCTCAAGACCAACTCCTCGTTCCTCTCATCAACTTCAAAAATCGCTACATCGTAGTATTGGAAATGCTCATGGAGTGCTTCTGCTGTGGAGTTGAAAAGGCTTTGTATGTCAAAAGCTTTTAGGGCTTCCTGCGCCACTTTCATTAGCACACTGAGCTGAGCTGCATACCTCCTCTCTTGTGACAGCCTACTCACACCCATCTTGCTCACCACCAAATTTAGCTCCTATGAGGTATCCCGAGAGCTCAGCGCCTGCCTGAGAACATTTGCTGCAAGTTCTGGCGGGACTGGATTGATGTAAAAACCAGTTCCCCACTCAAACCCAGCCACCTTCGTTAACCTCGGTATGAATTCAAAATGCCAGTGATAGTCGTATTCCAGTGTCTGCCAGTATTCTGGTCTTCCAGGGCGTGGGACTGGATTGGGAGATGTGTGGAGAACGTAATTGTATGGTGGGTCGCATAAGACATCGCGTATGCAACCTAAGATGGTTTTAAGCGTGACTGCAAAGTCTTCAAATTGCTCTTCATTCATCAGGACAAAGTCGTGGCAATGTTCCTTCGGATAGATGTGTAGCTCGTATGGGAAGCGCGCAGCAAACGGTGCCAATACCACAAAGTGCTTTGTCTCAAGGACAACTCTATCACCGAGCTTCAACTCTTGATTGAGTAGATCGCAAAAGAGGCATCTTTGCTTTTCCATAAAATGTCTCCTTGCAGCCTCAAGCTCGCGCTTAACTATTTCGGGTGTTATTGCTATGGCGATGAGCTGTGAGTGAGGATGAGGCAAAGTTGCACCAGCTGTAGCTTTGTAGTTGCGAAAGATAAGCGTGTAAAGGAAACGCTTATCGCCTCTAAGGTCAACAATCCTTTCCCTGTATGTTAGCAAGATGAGCTTTATCTGTGAAACTGGCATGTCAGCCAAATGCGCTTTGTGTTCTGGCGTCTCAATTATGACCTCATGTGCGCCCACCCCATTCATGTAATCAAACATGCCAAGACCTTGTCTATTAAGCTCACCCTCAATAGTTAGGGCAGGATATTTGTTAGGCACAACCCTTACCAACCAACCAGATGAGTTCTGCTTGCCCCCACTTGGGCGGATGGCAAAAACTTCAGGTGGCGTTGTATGCTCGTTTCCGGGGCAGAATGGACATACCTTTGTGTCAATGTCTTCTTCCATCTCCCTATCCGCTACAGCTACTGGGCGTTCGGCTCTCCTTGCTGCTATTATCACCCATCGCCCGATTATTGGGTCGCGACGCAGTTCTGACATCTTTTGGTTCACCTCTAAATCATATGAGCACATCTTCCATCCAACCCAGCTTGATGAGGTTTATCTTGCTTAAATCACTCGTTCCAATGCCGAACTTCTTGTCGGCATAGATGATGTGATGTGTGTTATAAGGTAGCGGTTTTTCTTCGCCGAAGAATTGTCTTCTCTTTGCCAAGAGCAACTGGACACCAACAGCGTCTACAGCTACAGGGTCAAACGAGACCATCAACCCTTTGTAGTCCCATATGTATTTCGGTGAGAAGTGATGTGGTCCTATACCGTGAAATAGAGGCGTAAGGACCACAAGTATGTTTAACCTCGTCTTACCTTTCACTATTGGTAGCGTCCACACATGCCCAAGCGATGCACATGTGTCTGGATGATACTGAGACGGGTTTGGTGAAAACATGATGTAGTTCTTGATGCAACCACCTATGCCAGACCAGTAGTGCGTTCTAAGCGGACGCACATTTATCAAGGCTGTGCAATTAGCGAGTGTTGTGCGTGCACCCCTGTCGTCAATAAAAATCCTTTCCTTAGATACGCCAGCATTCATGAGGCGAAGCTTTATAGCATCTTCAACCTCCTTAGGGGTCGGCAGGTATGCCCACACATTCGTCTTTATGCCCACTATGTCATTCGGCTTCACAAGCTTACGCCATGCCTCAACTGGGTCACTTACGCCAACAAGCTCTGTGACTGCCCTATCAAGCATCTTCAAGATGACCTTAGGATTGGGATTGCGGTTCTTATCTAAAGCTTCTTCGTCACGAACGAGCACCACCTTAACTTTCTTCTCGCTTTGTTGCGAGTGGAGCATCTCAGTTCCAACGGTTGTGGCAAGCGCTGCATAAGCAGCATGGCGCATGAAATCGCGCCTCGTAAGCTTTGACCTGCAAAACATATTGCTCATCACATGCCCACCTCCTTAAGTTTCTTGCGTGCTGTCTCAATGAGCTTGAGTGCGAACTCCTTCTCTGTCGCATCAAGCGCAATGAGCAGAAACTGACCGTATAAATCTGAAGCTACATATTTGCCATCCTCAAGCAGCGCTACTTTTGAGCGCTTCGCTTCAGGTATGTAAGAAGTGATAAACCTGTTCAAAGCCTTAGACGCACTCTTAGCATCACTGTAGCGGATGATTAGCAAGTATGCACCTTTGTTGCCTTGCTCGTATCTGGCTATCACGCACTCCGTATCGTCTCCCAAACCCAATATGTTCTTATCGGCTATGAAGTAGACACGGTTCAGTATCGTGTGTTTGCGCATGAAACATATGCTCTTTTCCTTCAAGCCATCCCTTGGGAGGATTGAAATGAGCTTTGTAAGCTTACCTGTTTCACCTATCGCCTTCGCTACGATGCTACCGAGTTTCATGACAGCAGATTTGGTTTCGTTCGTTTCAAGGCGTGTTAGTATTGAGACGAAGAAGCGCCCCTTCCAAAACCGAAGTAAACCTTCAATGTAGTCAGAGCCTTGCCCTATGTTCACATCCTCACCTAAGCGCTCAACGCTGAACACACCAAAAGCATCGTCTGGTGTTCCCATATCGTAGATATCGAGCGCTATTTCCATCTCTTTACCCTTCAGGTATCTTCTCACGATCGCCTCCCTGAATCTGTAGGCAAGATAAAGTTCAGCCCCACCATCTATATGCTGAAAGAGTGTCTTTCGGTCATAGTAGCGCCATTTGCCATCTGCCTTCCATCCATCAAATTCGTTTGGTATTCGCTTTGCTATATCGCTGAGCGATTCGCCCAGTGCATGACCGTATGTCATCATCACTCCCGCAAACAGAGCCAACAACACAACTTCTGGCTTCATCGGTTATATCACCTTCTGCAAGATTGCTTTGATTGCTCCAAAACTTATTATGCCAGTTGATAGCACACGGTGGTATGAGCCAAAGGAACAAGTTAAGCTGAAGGGAACCCAACATGTCTGTAGCTCATCGCAACATGATGAAAAATGTTAAAAGCGTCAGTGAATTAAGGTTAATCAACGCGTGAGCAAAAATGCATCCAACGATAGACATGCGTGCTTCATATAGTAACGATAGCCATAAGCCTATGATGAAAAGAGGTGGGATGCCCAAGAGGGACTGCGGATGAAGGATGGCAAAAAGCAATGCGCTAAGCGCTGCGCTCGGTAAGATGCCAATGCGCTGCCTCAAGACGTTATACAAAACACCTCTGAAGAATGTCTCTTCAACTGCCGGCGCAATAAGCACACCAGCAACAAAAACAGCCAATATCAGCATCGGCGAACTGCGGAGCACCACCGCTTGAGCTACAGGATGTATCGGTTCTTGTAAAACGCCCGATAGCGATCTTGAGAGAAGAAAACTTAGGAGCGACAAGAGCCATGCCCATGGCATTATGCAAATGTATGCTCCAAGACCAAACGCAAGTTCACTTCCCACATTGTTAGCATGCCACCCAATAGATGAGAGACTGCTTTGGTTGCTACGAAGTAAAAACACCAACCAAAGCAAAGTTAGGGCAGTGAGAGTTTGGTTTAAAATCAAAGCTGTAGCGAACATGGCTTCAAATGTTTTTGATGTCTTGAGCGCTATCTGTTGCGCTAAAACTGGTGCTGCAACTCCAACTACCGCAAGGTAAACAGCAAACGCCTCAAAGAGAAGGAGTGGATCAATAGCTCTCACTTGCCCTCCTTTTCTCTTTATGTCTCTGCAGAGCAAGTATGTGATGAATGGTGTAAGAATAACACCAAGTATGCCGACAACTAACAACACAACCAAGATGCCAAATAGCGGTATTAAGCCTCTAAGTGCTGACTGGTGAATTTCTTGCCTCAATTCATTTGCGCGGGCAAACATGAAAGCCTTTTCGTAAAGCCAAGCCTTTGCAAGCTTCTCAAACCATCCAAGTTGTAGCGCTTCAATGCTTCGTTCAATTTGGTTAACGCTTTGAGGGCTTACGCGCTTGCCAGAGACTAAAACACCCAACAAGCGTGTTTCACGATTTTCTTTGCCACCCAGACGCTGTAGCAATCCCTTAAAGCATTCACTTGCTCGTAAACGCATCCCTAAGTAGCCGTAGAGGATGCAAAGTTTGTAAAGTGTTTTCTCATCAGCATCTTCCATGAACGATCGTAGCAGTTTATCTAACTCGCTCATCACCCTTGCATAGTCTTTTTCTGCCAGGTTGGGCAGCATTGGCTCAATCAGCGCGACAAGTTTGGCTATAATGTTAAGCCCTACAGTTTTCTGAACGCGGTTTACCTCTGAGCTGATTGGTGATGGTGTAAAAGATTGCTTGGCGAGATGAGCAATTGCGAAGAGGATAACAGCAGTGCAAGTTACTGAAGCAACCAACCACCTTAGAGAGAGCAAATTAAGTCTGCCCTGCCTATGGTGCCAACCATCTTTCCAACAGCTCATGTGCCCTTGCACCTTCTCAAGTTCATTGCAAGCCGATTCTTTCATCGCCTCTTACGCTTGCCCCAGAGCTCTTTCATTTTTGCAGCCTCTTCTTGCTCCAAGTAGCGGTGTATGCCTGAGCGGAGCACTTGCAGTTCAAGTCCATCAGCAACTTGTAAAGTGACGATGTCTTCATCAAGGTTTGTTATCTGCCCGCATATGCCACCTATCGTGGCAACCTTATCTCCCTTTTTAAGTGACTCAAGGAAGCGTTTCCTCTCCTTCTGTTGTTTGCGGTGTGGATGGATGAGGAAGAGATAAAAGATGGCAAACAGCGCAAGCATGTAAACGAGCATCGGCACTATAGCTTGTGTTGTATCATGCGAAGCCATAGTTACCACCATCCTCCCAACACTGGCTCACGAGTGTGAGCCATTTGAATTTTTTGTCTGCCGATATTTTTAGGTTGCCTCATAATCAACAGCAAAGTTTATTGCCAACCCACGAAAGAGCCTCGCTTTGACTCATGAGCAACCGTGGTCTCCTCGGCTGACTAACAAAAGCATTCCCAAAGATGAAGTAACGAAGGAGCAACTCTTTTGCAGCAGTCACGCCAACCCGTTCCGAGATGCCAACATCAAAGTTGGGGAGCACTATGTTATTCGGAAGCTCAGCAATCCATAGTTCAGTTTTACGTGTCAAGTCTAAGCCATCGTGCTTCAAGTCAATAGCCAACGCCTGACAAACTTTACCAGGTCCGTCAGTCAAACCTGCAGTATCTTCTTTTCTTCTATTGGCGAGCATTAGTTCAACTCCCCATATCGGTTGTATCGCCCTGATAAGCACAGCACTTGGCACACCCTCTGGTTCTGTCACAACATTGAGGCAATGCTGTTGGTGGATACGGTAGACGTATGCGTGTCCGGGAGGTCCAAACATTGAGCGGTTACGCTTATTCAAGCCACGATAGGAATGGTTTGCTGGATCGCAAGTTGAAAGGTAAGCTTCCGTCTCAACGATTATCCCACCACATAAGCGCCCTCCGAGATCTCGTAGAAGTAGTTTGCCAAGTAGTCTCACAGCCACAAGACGAACATCTTCATTGTAGAACTCCCTACAAAGCGCATCCAAGTGCCTCACTTCTTCTTCCATCTTCAAAACGCTCTTTGCAAAATCATCCCATGTATCGTAGCTTGATCTTCTCCAACATAGCATGCGATGCGCTCACCTACAGATTGAGTTTTCTGTGAGTGTGAAAACTGTGCGAGCTACCCAAATAAAATATGGCGGATGGTTTTGAACGAGTTAACCTTGCCATAGTAGAGAAGGGTTACACACATCTTGCATAAGGTAAACTGAACCGATGGAGATGAAAACGAGGGTCAGTAGGACACTGGTGTTGCTGGAATGGTGCAGGGCATTTTTTCATTCAGGGTTCAAAGGCTGGCGTTTTCATTTAGCATATGGTTGGCTGTCTTGGTGATGTCACTCTTTGATCATCCACCGATGTTATGGTGTTGTGGTTTCCACAAAATTACTGGTTTACCATGTCCGTCATGTGGTATGACGAGGGCATTGTTTGCAGCAGCCAATGGTAGGTTTAAGGAAGCGTTTGCTTTTCATCCACTTGGGTTGCTTCTCTTCGTGTCCGGCATAGCGCTCTCATTTGTCTTCGTTCTTGAAGCCACCATGAACAGGAGGTTTCTCACCTACGATGAGCGAACAGTGAGGGTGTTTCTCATCCTCCTTCTTGTTCTTATGCTTCTTTTGTGGGTAATTCGCATTTGCGTTATCTTTGGACTCAGGTTGCCTATACCCATTTACGGTGTGGTTTGAGAGGGTGGCTTAACAATGCGCATCATCGCAGGAAAGTTTCGTGGTAGGAAGCTCAAGGTGATTCGCTCATCTCAATCTCGTCCAACATCGGAGGTGGCAAGGGAAGCACTTTTCAACATCCTTAGGGATAAAGTCATTGGCGCTTCGTTTCTGGATGTATGTGCAGGCTCTGGTAGCGTTGGCTTAGAAGCGCTCAGCAGGGGTGCTGCTAAAGTTACATTCATTGAACGTAACCCGATTTGCATCGCTACCCTGCAAAGAAACATATCAATGGTTGGTTGTCAGAAGCAGGCTAAGGTCATATGTTCCGATGCCATAGCCGCGATGCGAAGGCTCTTGAAAATGGGAGAGAAGTTTGATATCATATTTGCTGATCCGCCTTACGGCACAAACTTGGCTAATAGGTTGTTGGAGTGGTTGGATGAAAATTTGGGGTTGCTTGAGGAGGATGGTTTTATCATCATTCAGCATTCTCGTAGAGATTCGCTTTCCCATTCCTGTAGCTCTTTAGAATTGCTTAAGTCACACTCAATCGGCGAAACTGTTTTTAGCTTTTACGCTCGCAAGCGTTCAATCCATTGATGAAACAAGGTGGTGAAAGTGTTGTGAAGGCGATTTACCCTGGCACATTTGACCCTATCACCAATGGGCACTTGGATGTAATAGAAAGGGCAGCCAAGATCTTTGAGCACTTGATAGTGGCTGTAGCCACGAACCCTTCAAAGCGTCCTTTGTTTACGCTTGAAGAGAGAACCGAGATGGTAAGGGAAGCATGCGCGCATATTAAAAATGTGACAGTGGAACAGCTTGACGGCTTGCTCGTTGAGTTTGCCAGAAAGAAAGGGGTTAGAGTTATCATCAAAGGGTTGAGGGCTATATCCGACTTTGATTATGAGTTCCAAATGGCATCAATGAACAGGAAGCTCGCACCAGAGATTGAGACTATATTTATCATGACAAGCCTTGAATATGCCTATCTCAGCTCAAGCATCGTGAAGGAAGTAGCGATGCTTGGCGGGTGTGTTAACGGCTTAGTTCCACCACCTGTGTTGCGGAGGTTGGAAGCGAAAATGATTGAAAGGGGGTGCATCAGCCATTCTGGAGCACGAAATGCGCATCAGAAACTTGATTAAAGAACTTGAGGAGACGATAGAGAGGAGCAAGGGGTTCCTTCATTGGCGTCTCGTTGATGAGCAAAAGATATCAGTGATACTTAGGCGGATTGAAAGTGCTCTCCCAAGTGAATTGCGCATGGCTGAGGAGATAGTCAGGGAGCGTGAGAAATGCCTGAGGGCAGCACGCGAGGAAGCAGAACGAATATTGCACGAGGCTGAGGAAGAGAAAAAACGCATGCTTGAATCTGCCCAACAGGAAGTGGAAAGGAGAACAAACCAGAGCGAGATAACAAGGCTTGCAGAACAGAAAGCGGAAGAACTGCTTAGGCGAGCCGAGCAAAGGGCTGATGAAACGCTCAACAAAGCTGAAGAGGAGAGCAGGAGGATAGTGAGTGATGCAACTAAAAATGCATTGCGCATATTGGATAAGTTGGAAAGTGTTTTGGAGAAGCTGATAGAGGCTACGCGTATATGCCGTGAAGAGGTGCAAAGTGAAGCAAAAAGCTTGTCTTACAATGCTCGATCTGAAGACATGTCAGAGCAAGAGGGATAACCCTTTTGCCACACAGACCAAATGCTCTTGCTAAGATGTTTCAAGCTCCTCTTGGAGAGCTTTTTCTAACATCATCTTGCCAATGATAGCATGCACCTGCTGTTCAATGAACTCTGTTATGATTTCTTGTTCCCGCAACACCTTAATCTTCTCCTCAAGGTCTTTAATAACCCCTTCCAAGTCCTCAAACTCAACTATGCCTCTTGAGCACATATCCAAAATGTGGTTTAGGCGTTCTTCAAGCGCGAGACGCCACTCACGCCACTGCTCTGCCCTCGGCTCACCCTCAAGGACATAGTCAATCAACTCATCAACCTTCGCTTTTAGCTCCTCTGGTGAGAGTTCTTCAATAGGGCGCTCATCCATGTTGCATCACCACACAGACACAGATGCTGAAGGACAGCATTCTCTCACTTTGGCTTTATCCCGCGAAGCTCACGACGGTAAATCTTTATATTCGCTTTTCCCCAAAGCTTTCGTGTGTATACTGGTTGCAGTGCAAAAGCTTTCTGCTCGTGCAGTATCTGTGTGATCATCTGTTTTACATCCTCAAGGGAGCGATATCGTTTTTCTGTGTGCTCTTCAACTTTGACTATCCACCATCTGCCATCAAGCTCAAAAGGTTTGCTTATGTCACCAACATTCATCTCCTCAACTACTTTTCGCAGCTTTGGGTGAAGGTCTTTCAATGGAAGCTTGCCCATATCGCCACCTCTGATCCTTGTTGATTCGTCAATTGAGATTTGTGATGCAAGCTTCGTGAAGTCACCTTTGTAGTTAACTAAGGCTCTGTAGGCATTTACAGCACTTGCTTCATCGCCAACAACAATGCACCGTAGCCTCACCATCCCTGGTGTGGCGAATTCCTCCTTGTGCTGTTTGTAGTAAGCGATGATCTCGCTCGTAGTAGGCATGGCTTGCTCATCACTCATGCACAACTTCTTCAAAAGCAAGTTTGTTTCAACGCTTCGTCTCATCCTCTCAATCTCGTCAGCCCTTGCGTGCAACTCGCCATATCTGCGTTTCAACTCTGCATCCACTTCCGAAGGTGTGACAGTTATCCCTTTCGCCTTCGCTTCCTTCCTAATGAGCTTTTCGGTTATCATTTCCTCCAATACATCCTTCCCTGCCCTTCTCAACAGCTCTGATATGAATTCACTTTCGAAGATCACATCGCCGTCAACCTCCGCAATGATATCGCCCCTTCTACAACTTGAGCTGACGAGTAAAGCCATCACAAAAACAAGACACCATAAAAATGCTCCCCACTTACTCCAACAAAACACCCTTTGCTTACATCTTTCTAAACGAGCCAAGCCTTCCGAGCACGCTTTTGAGCTCCGAGCGAATTTGCTGTGCATCTAAAACTTCACCCCTCTCACGCCTCTTAATCAAGCTCGTGACAGCATCGTTCAAAGGAGTTTTTATCCCGTGTTGCTTCCCAAGCTCCGCTATAGCTCCGTTGAGTGCATCCACCTCCGTGCGTTTACCAGCTTGCAAGTCTTGGAGCATTGATGCTCTATGAGCTGAAGTTGGTGGCACAAGTTTCTCATAGAAGTGCTTCTTGTATTCATCGGCATTGCGCCATCGTAGTGGTGCACCACAAGAGTTTGCGACCGCAAACGCTTCATCAATAATCACATCCATGACTGAGCGCGTAAGTTCATCTTCAGCCAACTCACCATATGTCATGTTGAGGAGTGCGCCAAGTGGGTTTAGCGCTGCATTGTATAGAACCTTGTCCCATAACCAAGGCGCTATATCTGAATCACTCCTGCAAGGTATCCCAGCACGAACGCAAGACGCTGCCACAAACTCTGCATCATCAATCCATTCCCTTCTGCCTAATGGAGCAATGACAACATCGTCAGCACATACGGTAACTTTAGCTTTGTTTGCTTTTAAACGCTCGGCACCGAATATGATTCGCGCTCCAAGAACACGGCAGTGAGGTAATAACTTCATAAGCGTCTCAACATTGCCCAACCCGTTCTGCAATGACACAACGATAGCACTGCGACGAATGACATTTGCAAGCGCTAATCCGACGTTTGCTGTATCGTATGCTTTTGTTGCCACAGCATATATTTCAACCTCCTCATTTAGCTCTCCAACATCGTCAACTACAATCGGGTTACCATGGTGCTCGCCAAACAGCCCTGTTACAAAAGCCCCTTCGTTCTCAAGTGCTTCCTTTTGCCAAGGTCGGCAAACAAGATAAACCTTATGCCCACTCTCACAAAGCATCGTTGCAAATGTGAGCCCTATGCCACCTGCACCAACTATAGCCCACGATGGTAGCGTCTCAACACCTTCGTCAAATTTATGCTCATTCAAACTTCGCATATTGCGCATCACCACCACAAGAGATAATATCTCTGAACTCAAAGCTGTCAGCGAGTTTTAATCGCTCGGAGAACCATGTGTTGGCTTTGTTAAGTAGTGGATGCTACATCCTTCGCCTTAGCCAATACTTAATTTGGCAAACATGATCTTTCGGCTTTCATATCATTAACTCAGTATCGCTTTCGTGCGTCATACCAAAACCTCATTCTCTAACTATGGCTGCGACATAACGAGGTGGTAGTCGTAGCTTTACGAGTGTCTGCTTACCATCATTCACAATGTTTGGCTCAAGCCGAACTGCCCTCCCATTCTCGTCATAGACATAGACCTTCACACGTGCTATATCGCCCCACCCAAACACGCCAGAACGGTTTGTTAGTATTCGCTCCTCCCCAATTAGCACACCGTTATGGAGCTCAATTGGAGTGAATGGGAACATATGTTCTGTCAGGTTCGTATGCGTTTGCTGGATTGCAGGTGGATAGTAAAAGTAGAGAGCACCGTAGCTCAGGTTGCGCCTTATTTGGTCAACGACATCCTGCTCAGTGCGTTGTGTGAAATGGTCTCCCAAGCCGATAGGAGTGTATGTATGGCTATCAAGCAAGTTGAACAGCGAACCAGTTTCACGGAACCTTAGCACACGCAGTTTTGCCATGCTCTCCGTCATTGGCATCCCATTCCCTACGATGACTTTGCCTGCCTTAAGCAATCTTTCTATTTGCGCTATTTTCCAAGCCTGTGTTAAAAGTGGTATGGCAGCTTTCTTTCGTAGCACTGCAAATGTGTTTGGGTGCAGGTCAGCGCTATATCCATCCCAGCAATCGTATGTCCAAAGCGATGCACTAAATTCAATTTCGTCCCAGTATATGCCATCTGCGCCTATCTCATTTAGCACGACATCAAAGTAGCGTGTGAGAGCTTTCCCATAACTGTTTGTAAGGGTTGGATAAAAAAGAGGCAGATATGTTGAATGCGGGTAAGCCAGCTGCTTCCCGGTGGCGCTTGTTAATCTCGCATCAGCATACTTTTTCTCCGCGCCCTCTTCAGTGCTGATGAATGAGTGGAAATACATCAGGCACTTTACATCTGGGCACAAATTCCTTATGCGCCCAAACAGCTCTCGCCAAAGCATTTGGTCTTCTTTTGCCGTCAGGTAAGCAGTGCCATGTGCATATCGCCCATCTGGCAGTCTACCTATCGTGCCAGAAACAAACTTGACCCTCCGCAGTTCAAGCCAACGCATCAACATATCATCGCTCCATTTCAGCATACTTGGCGAGAGGAAGGCGAAAGGTCCTTCAAGTTTGAAATTAACATCCAATCCCCTGCGAACAGAGTTTATGAAAGCCCAATAGTCAGAGTTGTCTTCAAAATGCTCCGGGCGCACCAGCGGATGAATACGCCAACGCATGATTATCTTACCGTTTGATGGGAGCACAAGCTCGCTATCACATATCCCCGCACAGTCTCCCTCTCTAAAGTTGATACAGTGGACACGGAAAACATCATCAAGTGGCAGTAACCCGATCATCGCTTTATAGCCAACGAGTAGTGTCGTCATGTTACCATTTGAACGATTCTTGCAGTGCGATGCTTTCACATTTAAGCCACAAAGATAAACATGCGTGGGCTTGCCCTTCTCTTGCGTGACAGTATGGCGAACACATACACCTAAATCTTCCTGCGTCAGGTTCACCACGGTATCGTGCACATCAATCCATTCTTCGTAGCATTCAACCTCTCTTTCAAAAGAGTAATGTGAACAGCTCGCTTTGAGGAGCAGGTGTCGTTTTGTTCTCCTATCAATGCTTATGCGCATGCCGCAAGGCGATGGCATTGTTTGTTCTTTAAGCTCATGCCATCCACCACCGGGCACAGAGAGCTCAGTGCCTATGATGAAGCTCTCACCGTGGACTGTTATACGCATTCCACCACCTTCAAGCCATTGCACCGAATACTGGTATGGCTTTGGTGCAGCTGGCACATATTTAGGCAGCACCTCCGCGTCACTTGGCTTTGCTACTTTTCTATCTGCGATTTTTACACGTGCATCCCTCACGATTAGCCTGCTTGATATGCTTGCCACCGTGTGTTGTATCGTTATCGTGTTCTTCCCGTCCGAAAGCATGTCTGTTATGTCAAAGGCAAACCTATATGGGTCGGTATCAATCACGCTGTATGGATTAGCCACATCGTCTGAGGCTGCCTTAAAATCGGGGCTGTATAGCACACGCCAAGAACCGTTTCCATACCAAGTCAACACAGCTCCACCACGAGTTTGAAATGAAATGTGTTTGTTCACAAGCTGGTGTGCGTCCATCGTCAAACCATTTATGCGTATCACCATAGCTGTCGTTGAGCCAGCCAAGCGCTCATAATGTAGTCTCGCATTCATTTCAAGCAATACACCTTTGCCACTTGGTATGATCAAGGCATTCATGCTCTCCTTGTCCGTCACTTCCCTTCCGTTCACCTTAAACGCGTAGATTGACCATGTGTGTGCCTTTCCGGGGTCTATCAAGATTTCCTCACATAGCTTTATCTCATTGAGCGCAGACGAAGTGAATGCCGTAAGGAGCACCAAGAGGAACAAAGCAATGCCTCTCATACATTCAGCCTCCGATGTTAAATGCTGTTCCTGTAGATGGCATCAATCAGTTCCATCGTTTTAACAGCGTCACCAAAATGTGTTTGTGGCAACTTACCAGCCTTGATGCAATCAATGAAGTGTCTGTTCTCGTCGTAAAACCCATAGATTTTGTGCCATTGCTCACTGCCTGCTGCCTCTTGAGGTGTTATGCGCTTGATCAATTTCCCATCGTCGGCATACACAATTCCCTCACCATCGGGATCTGGGTTGGCAAACGCTGATATGCCTATGCCATGCATCTCAAATGTGTGGACTCTTCTTCCGGCAGCCCAGTTTGTAAGCAGTATACCGACGCATCCGTTCTCAAACTCTATCAACGCATTGAAGCTGTTTTTGAAATAGCTTGAGACAGCTCTCACACTGCTAACGAGTTTCTTTGGCTCGCTCTCCGACATCCATCTCAATGCATCAACAGCATGGATGGCATCACAGGTAAGTATATCAACAGCACCACCGTAATATGGCTCACCACCAACCCAATGCTTGTAGAATGTGGCAACGCACTGTTGTATTTGCCCTCTTTCCTTAACCATGTCTTTCAAAAGCCTGAGCAGTGGAATAAAGCGCCTATTGAAACCAACCATCGTCAAGCATCCATTACGCTCGGCGAGCTTAGCCATGTTGCGTGTCTGCTCTGAATAAACTCCGGGAGGCTTCTCAATGAACACATGTAGACCAAGCCTAAGACAATGAATGACAATGTCAAAAAGCTGGTGTGGTGGCATTAGTATGTAAACTGCTTCTGGTGCTGTCCGCTCAATCATTTCTTTGAAGTCGGTGAAACGAGCCTCAATGTTGAAGCGGTCAGCAGTTGAATGAAGCTTCTGTGGGACGATGTCACATATGCCAGCAAATTCAACATCTTCAAATTCAGCAAGCGATGGATAGTGAACTAAGTTAGCCATGTTCCCGCACCCAATGAGCCCAACTCGCACCTTGCGAATATGACCAGCATTAGAACTTACCTTTGCATTTTCCTGTTGGATATTAACGCGCATCTTATTCCACCCCTTGTTTATCGCTTGCAAACTTATGTTGATGCCCCCTATTCCAGCAAATGTAGCGCATCAGCCAGTGGCTTTGATGCGGGTTCATGAGGTGAATCAAGTAGAAGCTACAAGGGTCAAAATTGTTTGAGCGCCTGTCGATTGTATAGGTTGATCAACTACAGCCATAATTACCAACCGAAGTGTAGCTATCTTAGGGAGGTTGGTCAAATGGACAAGGAAATGGGAGGGGTTGAAGGGAGAGCAAACTCGGGGCACAGTGAGAACGCTTTTGCGTTTACTCGCGTGGGCAAGAAGGAAAAGTGGCTTCTTTATCTACGCATAGCCTTTTCACTTTCCCTTTTCGTATGGGTGCTCATCCTCGGATACAAAGAGGGCATGTTCGGCAAGCTTCACGGTTTGCATGTAACGATGGTTTTGATGTGCGTTGTCATCTATTGCTCCTTGCAGTCCCTATCGGCATTAAATTGGTGGGTTATAGCGTTAGCTACGGGCGTGCGAATTCGCTTCGTTGATGCTCTCATGGCATTCTTCGTTGGAATGTTTTTCAACCTTTTTCTTCCGGGCGTAGTTGGTGGCGATATAGTGCGTGCATACATAGCAAGCAAACGCTCTTACAACCTGCCTCTCTCAAGGGTCATTGGAACAGTTTATGCTCAGCGTTCAACAGGTTTTGTGGCGTTGGTGGCATTGGGGTGCGTTGCAGCTGTTTGGCTCGGAAAGGCTGTCAAGGAGGTCGTTATAAAAACGCTACTCGTCTTCTTCATATTGCTCGTTGTAGCTTCATCATCAATAGCCGTCTTGCTCATCTGGCGCAATTCAAAGAGCAAGTGGAAGCAACGCCTCGCAAGGTTCAGTGAGGGAGCGGTCCTGTTTTTGTCTCAGCCATGGTGTGCAGCTGTTGCTTTTGCTATCGCCATCCTGTATCATCTCTGTCTTGACGCAATGCTCTTTTGGGTTGGCTCATCCGTTGGTATGAAAGGGAGCTACCCACTTTATGTGGCGATGGTATCAAGCCTGACAGCTATAAGCTCAATACCGATAGCTATACATGGTTTGGGCATCAGGGAAATAACAGCTGCTCATCTTTGGGCTCTCACTGGGGTGAGCACTGAGAGCGCAATACTTTGGTCTCTGCTTTGGCGCCTTATAACTTGGTTAGCTGCATTGCCGGGTGGTCTGATATATTTAGGTTTGATGGCAAGCGGATTGAAGGAGGAGATTTTGAAGGTTTGAAGATGCTTCATAAAGGGGTGAGCTGAAGCATGCCTGTGGAGAAAGTAAGCTACGGAGGTTGGGCAAACTGCTACAGGCTCTTCAATGATACTGTTGAATTAATAGTCACAGGTGATGTTGGTCCAAGGGTGATAAGGTTTGGCTTCATTGGTGACGAAAATGAATTTGCAGAGTTTGAAGAACAGCTCGGTCTGGTTGGTGGTGATGAATGGCGCATTTATGGTGGGCACAGGCTTTGGCATGCACCAGAAGCACGCCCAAGAACTTATGCACCAGACAACGAACCAGTAGAAGTCAAGGTCGGTGAAAACTCTCTGCATGTAGTGCAACCGACGGAGAGGCTGACTGGAATACAAAAGGAGATGGACATCTTCCTCTCACCATCTGGAACACATGTGACGGTTGTTCATAGGCTGAGGAACCATAACCTTTGGGCTGTTGAGCTCTCTGCGTGGGCTTTATCGGTGATGGCTCAAGGCGGAGTAGCAATCTTGCCACAGCCCCCATTCATACCGCATGAAGAGAAGCTACTTCCTGCGCGGTCAATGACAATATGGCATTACACCGATATGAGCGACCGAAGATGGCATTGGGGCAAGAAGTTCATATTGCTCAAACAAGATACAAGCTCGCCATCACCGTTAAAGATTGGCATAGCCAACCACGAAGGTTGGCTCGCATACGCTCGTCATGGGCATATCTTTGTCAAACGGCATAAGCACATTGAAGGCGCGCAATATCCAGATTTTGGTTGCTCCGCCGAAGTGTTCACTAACGATCGCATGCTTGAACTTGAAACGCTCAGTCCACTAACTCGCATTGAGCATGGTGAGTGTATCGAACACATAGAACATTGGTTCTTGTTCAAAGGTATAGAGATCGGTGAAGATGAGGAAAGCATTGACGTAGCTCTGAAAGCAGTGCTTGAGCAAACTGCAGTGGCGTCGTCAAGTGAGGCTTAGCGTCTTGCTGTGACAAATTGAAGCACACCGATTCCATAGCCAGGTAGCAGTGTCGTTATGCGTGTCTCTGGTGAGAACACTTCATAAGTTGGTTGGCTAACGGACTTACCTGTCGGCATGACACGGCGTAGTCTTACCATCGTTATTTGAGGTGCGAATCTGTTGCTCACCCTCACTTCAACTTGCTTCAATGTGCTATCCAGATTCGCAAAAAGCACATTGAGCGATGTTGCAGTGCGCACAGCAATGCAACTTATCCCAGAACCATCAACCGTTAGCTTGCAAATGCTTGCTCCCCTTGGGCTGAATATGTTAAACATCCACACAGCCCAATATGCCGGTGTTGGTTGCAAATCATCGTCAATCAATCCCCACCCATCGCCACACAACTTGAATTGAAGCACTTCGTCAACGCTTGTTGAAAGAGTGTGTAGAAACGCCATCCACCAAGCCATCCCTTCAGGTAGAGATATCCGCTCATCCCTTGCGCGCCCGCCATCTGTCCGAATTGAGTTCAAGTTTGCCTCAGTGATGTATAGACCTGTCGTGTTGCCCCAGCGCTGTCTCACCAATGCGCTTAACAGGTTTAATGAAACTTGATTTGGTAGGTCGGCAGCAACACCTTTAACCGCTGCATCCATGAGCGCCTCGGTAGTAGTGCTGGCATTGTGTGTCCCAAAGAAGTGAACCGAGAAGAAATCAAACGGGCGCGGGAGACGCAGAAAACTTGTAACGAGTTCGTGCCATGGCGCAAGCAAACCCACACCACCAATCGCACATTTTGGGCGAACCTTTACAGCCGTATCGGAGACGCGAGCTATAAGTTCAACCACTCGCTGCGTTGATGTGCTCAAAGCAGATGCATGGCAATAGCCAATCTCAATGGTGACAACCTCTGAGCTGTAGCGTTTAACAATGTCTGTAACTTGTAACGCAAATTCGGAGTTCTCAAAATGTTGCTGTGTCATTGGGATTGCTGCAATCATTGGATGAGTGCGCAACTCCCTCGCAAGGTTTATCAATTGAGTTATCAGCTGGTGGTTTAACTCCTTCCCTTGCCTCTCTTCACTCCACATCAATGCATCGGTGGTCCTTATCCTGCTCATTCCAAGTTGTAGCTGTCTCACACGCTCAATCGCTTGTATGTTCCCGATCAGCCTCAATGCCGCCCTATCTATGTTAGTTCCAACTCTTGCTCTGACCTTCCCAATCACCACTTCTGGCTCAACAAAGATGTTTACGAGCTTTGCACCCGTAGGTGATGGTTCAACCCCTTTTTTCTGCTCTACTATCGTCGGTTTTAATTCGTGCCCACCGTATGTTTGGATGTCATCCACGAGCACGAAGGCACTATCCCAAGTGCCATCCATCCTAAACTCAATTGCTGTTATGTTTTCAACGCCAGCCAGCGTGAGATTACCTAAAGGGCTGTGGAATTCGTTGAACGGTATTGCTATCCACTGCCACCTTAAGAAGCCGAGTGGGAGTTTAAAATCAAACCTTATCTTTTCTCCAGCACGCCCTTTAACAGTCAAGGAAAGCGTAACACTTGTGTTGCTACCATCACCACGAAACCAAAACGAGATTCCCTCAGCGCCCACAAGCTTTCTTCCGTCCACACTTTTGCTTACAGAAGCCCATGAATCCTTCGCTGAGAAAAATGTTATGAGGGCAGCCTTTCTACCTTTTGATTGCGGACAGCCTGGTGAGACAAGCCAAATAGCGCATAGGTTCGCCCTGTCAAGTTGAGTTGAATCCCTGCATTCCCAATCAGCCACTTCGCCTTCAAAATCATCAATGATGATGGAAGCGCTTTCAAGGCTCTGCTGTATAAGTGCAATGAGAACGAAAATGAGCAAGCCAAGCTTTCTGTAGATGGTGACTGCACGAACTCCCGTTTTAATGAGCACCCTCATGACATTCCACGCTCACATCGTTATTGGTTTGTATGGGCGTCCTGATAGAAGGCTCAGCTCAAACATGATTTTGTTTGCAGCCTCGATGACAAGCTTCTTTTCAGGTTTCTCACTTTTGAGTTCTCCAAACAGGATTGGCTTGCCAATGCGCACCTCAACATTTGCGAACCTTAATTTTGCTTCCCCTATTGGCATAACCTTTTCAGTCCCTGAAATAGCCACAGGGAGCACAGGAGCACCAGTGCGCAATGCCAAGTAAGATATACCAAGCTTCGGTCTTAGGAGCTCATGGTTTGGATTGCGTTTCCCCTCAGGGAAGATGACGAGCGCTTCACCTCGCTCAAGCAACCAAAGGGCAATCCTGAGTGCACGCTTGTCAAACATCTCCCTGTGAACTGGGAAAGCATGGTAAGCTCGCATAAGGGTCCCAAGCAATGGCACTTCAAATGCTTCAGCCTTAGCCATGTAGAATATACGCCTCGGTATGGCAGCACCAACAAATATCGGGTCAACATAACTCCTGTGAGTCGGAGCAATAAGCAAACTCCCATCACAAGGCACGTTCTCTCTCCCCTTCACCCTGAAACGAAAAAGCACACGCAAAACCACTTGCGCAAGCACATATGTGAAGCTGTATAACGGGTCTTTCAAGTAGTGAAAGCGCATCCCCTTTTAACACCTCGTGCCACAGCTTCAACCAAAACAATATAGCGCAAGTGGTGCACAAGCTCATATTTGGTGCTATGGCTGACATTGCATAACATTCATGTAAAGGATGCAATGGATGCAATGAATGTAATGAACGCGCTACAATGTAACTGGTGCAAAAACAAACTGATAGGATGGTGTGTCAGATGCAAAGGAAGGCAAAGCGCTTGCGCAGTGAGGGAGCTTTCTCACGCTTGTTCCGAGGAATAGCAACCGTTGGGAAGCGAGGACAAATCATACTGCCAGCGGATGTGAGGCGTGAAGAAGGAATAAGCCCGGGTGATAAGATGCTTGTTTTTGCACATCCTGCTGGGCTCGGTATCTTCATTATGCCTGCAAAGAAACTTGAAGAAGCATGGACTGAGTTCCGGGCTTTCCTGCAAAGCGTAGAGGGCTTAAAACGCAGGTGATACCACATCCGAGAACACACAAACAAACCATCAATGGGAGGATGTGGCGATGGGCATGTCTTTCAATGGTGGCAGTGTGAAGTGTCTTTGGGTGATGGTGTTGGTGTTATTTCCTTGCTTGGGTGTCTCCGTCGCTCAGATGACGCTTCATGAAGCTATAGAGCTGGCACTGCGCAACAACCCACAAGTGAGGGCAAGCAGCGCAAAAGTTATAGCATCTCAAAAGGGCGTTGAATATGCACGCTCGCAATTTTATCCGAAACTTGATTTCTCAGCCAGCTACAGGGAGCAAGCACCCGAGGTGAGCTTCAGAGTCCCGATAGGCATTGGCGGAGCACCAAGTGAGATAACCGTTGTCCCACATTCGTATCGTGAGTTAAACCTTCAATTACTGCAGCCACTTTACACAGGTGGCAGGCTTGAAGCTGCCCATGGCGTTGCGAAGAAAGCAGCCAGCGTAGCAGAGCTACAGCACATCAGCAACCAACTCCAATTGGTGAAAAGCGTTAGGCACTCATACTTCAATGTGCTTGAAGCTGAGGCTTTGGTTGAAGTTGCGAGAGCTGCGTTTAAGCGAGTTGAGGAATTGAGGAGGGTAGTGGGATTGATGTTTGAAGCTGGCAGGGTGGCTAAATTTGATGTGCTGCGTGTTGAAGCTGAGCTGGCACAGGCAAGGGATGATCTTGTCAGGGCACAAAATGCTCTTGAGATTGCTCGCTCAGCGTTTAACACGCTCCTTGCAAGGGACGTATCTGAGCCGGTTCAGCTTGTAAGTATATCTGAACCACCTCAGCCACCAGAGATGCTCATTCGTGAGGATGCCGAGGTGGTATCGATTGAACTTGCGAAGTCTCAACGCGCTGATTTAAGAGCGGCAATGCGCTCTGCTGAGCTCGCAGAAGAGCAAGTGAGGCTGGCTAAAGCAGATGGCTTGCCTATGGTATCGCTTATGACTACATTTAGAAGGCAAACGAAAACAGGTTTTGCTGCAGCTGAAACGAAGGTGGGTATGCTCGCTGTTCAAGTCCCGGTTTTTGACTCTGGTAGGGTTAAGGCACAGGTTGAGAAGGCTAAGGCTGAGCTGAAGAGTGCTAAAGAATTTCTCTCCGGCGTTGAAAAGCAAGTTGAGCTTGAAGTGAAGCAAGCAATATTGAACTGGCGTTCAGCCCAAGAGCGTTACAAGGCTGCCATTGCGGTGCTTGAGCAAGCTGAGGAGGCATACCGAATAGCGATGCTACGCTACGAGGCTGGTGCTGGAACGCAACTTGAGGTGCTTGATGCACATGTTGCACTCACGAGGGCTCGCACAAACCATGTCAAAGCTCTTTACGACCTTCATAGGGCTATCGCCGAATTTGAATTCGCAATCGGAAAGCCAGTTGAGCAGATTCTGGCTGACCTTAGAGGACGAAAATGATAAGAGTTTGGAATGTTCAAGGGGGCGAATGAAATGTTCGTGAACGCTCATGTGTCACGAGGAAGGTTTAGTGGCACGATAAAAGCTCGTCAAGCTGCTACCGTTGCCATCATCTTGGTTCTGCTTGGTCTTGGTCTCTTCAGGATACTTCGCCACTCATCAAGCGGTGGTGAGGCTGTAAAGCTCAAAGATGAAGCAGTTGAGGCTATCCCCGTTGAAGTCGTGGAAGCTATCAGGATGAACATCCAAAATGAGATTGAGGTGACGGGGAACATAAAGTCCCAAGACGATGTGAATGTGGGCAGTGAAGTGGTAGGGAAGGTTACATTTGTTGGCGCTGATGAAGGTGACTTTGTTCATGCTGGCGATTTGCTCATCCAGCTTGACAGCTCAACTTTACAATCCCAGTTGAACCAGGCGAAGGCAGCGCTTAAAGCTGCCGAGGCTCAATACAGGCAATTGAGCATAGCTAAGGAGCTTGAGGGGAAGAAAGTGAAGACAGATTTGA
>Ga0197143_1000969_pt1 | contig 26261 bp, 24 predicted proteins | sample GBS70_MetaG_FD_148603 | JGI IMG/M metagenome (GOLD analysis project Ga0197143, IMG submission 148603) | Sediment microbial communities from Great Boiling Springs, Gerlach, Nevada, United States - GBS 70_MetaG | ecosystem: Environmental > Aquatic > Thermal springs > Hot (42-90C) > Sediment... | reverse complement strand
ATACGCCATTGATAAAAAAGATAGTAAAAGTAAGAGGTTAAAGGTTTTTTATTTGGGAAAAGAAGATAAAAGGATAAAAAAATTATTGGATAAGGGATATGTTATTTATGATGTTAGTGGAAGGTTAAGAGAAGGATCAAAGAATAAAGGGGTATATATTATTAAGAAAGAATAAGGAGTTTAAGGGTATTTAAAAAGCTTTTGGGATTTCAAAAACCGTATTTTGCTTTTAAAAAATCTTTTCCACTTAAATTGGGTGTGAAAACGAAAGTAAGTTTATAGATTTAGCTTATTGGAGTGAGTTTTTTAATATTTTTCTTTGAAACAAAAATAGAAACATTTATAAATTCTTAAAAATTAATTTTTTAATAAGCCACTTAACTTTGAGAAGAAAAATTAAAAAGGGATATTCTATTAAACTCTTTTAAGGATTTCTGAAAGAATTATTTCAACCCTTCTATTTCCTTCACAATTGACCTTTGAATTTCCATTATCATCTTTTGTGTTTCCCTCATCATTTCTTCGTGTCTTCTATTTCCTTCATCAATTGACCTTTGAATTTCCATTATCATTTTTTGTGTTTCTTTCATCATTTCTTCATGTCTTTTATTACCTTCTTCAATTATTCTTTCAACCCTTTTGTTTCCTTCCTCAATTGACCCTTGAATTTCCCTTATCATTTTTTGTGTTTCTTTCATCATTTCTTCATGCCTTTTATTTCCTTCTTCAATTATTCTTTCAACCCTTTTGTTTCCTTCATCAATTATTTCTTTGGCCCTTCTGTCTTCTTCTGCAATAAGTTTATCAGTCCTTTTTGCGAGGTGAATTTGAGTAATTAGTGCAATTAAGGCAAGCACAACACTTAAAACTCCCAAAATAAAAGCCAAATTAGCAATTCCTTCAGGATTCATATTTTTATTATAAAGTAAAAATTTTAAAAAAGATAAAAAATTTCAAAAAATTAGACCTTAAATAATAATTGATTTAAGGAAATATTTTAATATAAAACATTTTCAAATGGTGGTGAAGATAAAAGTTAAAAATTATAAGTTTTTATGATATTCAAAAACCCCAAAAAATCCAAGAGAGTGCAATTGACATCCTGAAATAATAGAATATATTAGAAAAAAAAGAGAAGGATGCCCCACTTATCTTTTCCTAAATAGCATAAAAATGTATATTATTTTAGCAGGGAATATTAGAAAGTAGATTTGCTTTTGTTCTTACTTTTGAAAAGCTTTCAAGTGAAAGTGCAAAAGAATTTATGAAAAAGTTTCTTTTTATTTTTCCTTGTAAAATAAAATGTGTGCAAACGGATAATGAAAGTGAATTTGCAGGAAGATTTGATGATTTTCTTAAAAGTAAAAAAATTTCTCATTTTTATATATATCCTAAAAGACCACAGGAAAATGGATATATAGAAAGATTCAATAGAACCCTCCATGAATATTTTATTGAAGGGAATACTTACGACTTTACAAGCATAGAAGAATTTAATAAACGAATGATGCAGTTTCTCATCTGGTATAATACAATAAAACCACACTCTGCCCTTAAAAAATCTGCCCCCTGAATTTATACTTAACCAATACATAAAAAATAAACAAAAAGTCCAAGATGTTATGGTATTATACATTTACTTGAAATAATTTTATTGTTTAAATTATAATATAAAACTTAACGGGGACGTAGTTCAGCCCGGTTAGAACGTCGGCCTGTCGAGCCGAAGGCCGCGGGTTCAAATCCCGTCGTCCCCGCTTAAAACCTAAAATCTTTTTTTCAATATAATTTTTAAATGCCTTTATTACTCCTTGTTGATGCCACTTCACTTGCTTACAGAACTTTTTTTGCCTTTGAAAAAAATCCTTTAAGAAACTCAAAAGGGGAAAACACCTCTGCTATTTTTGCTTTTACAAATTCCCTTTTTAAACTCCTTGAAGAATATAAGCCCACACACGCCGCACTTATTTTTGATGCTAAAGGAAAAACAAAAAGACACGAAATTTATAAAGCTTATAAAGCTACAAGACCAAAAGCACCTGATGAATTAACCTTCAGTATTATATGGATAAAAGAAATAGGTAAAGCACTCAGAATCCCTATCTATGAAATAGAAGGTTACGAGGCAGACGATGTTATAGCAACTCTCGCAAAAAAGGCAGAAAAGAAAGGATTTAAAGTTTTAATTCAAACATCTGATAAGGATTTACTTCAGATTGTAAATGAAAATATTCAGGTTCTTGACACAAGACCAAAAACAGAAATCTTATATACCCCTCATAAAATCAAGGAAAAATACGGTATTGAACCTGAAAAACTGATTGATTACTTTGCTCTTTTGGGTGATTCAATAGATAACATACCTGGTGTCCCGGGGCTTGGAGAAAAAAAAGCAAGAGAAATTTTAAAAAGTTTTTCCCTTTCAGAAATCTTAGAAAATCCAGAAAAAATAGATGATGAAAATTTGATAAAAGTAATAGAGGAAAATAAAGAAATAATAGAAATAAATAAAATCCTTGTCAAACTTGAAACCGATGTCCCCCTGCACTTTTCCGAAGAAGAATTAAAAATAAAAGAACCTGATATTGAAAAATTGTTTGAAATATTCAGGAAATTTGAATTTAAGTCTCTTATGAAAAAATTTTCCACAGAGTTTCCAAAATTAGAAATAAAGGATAAAACAGAAGAAATTAGAAAATTCCCAATTTCCATTCATTTAAGAAACGGAGAAATAATTGGTTTTGATGAATACGGTTTCAAAATAGAAGAGAAAACACTCAGAAAAATCCTAATTAAAAGCGACGCAGAAATTTTTGTTCCTGATGCAAAGAAATTTTATAAAAGAATTTTAAAGAGAGGAATAGAAGGAAAAGCAAGAGTTTATGACCCCCTCATAACCTATACACTCCTCTACCCTGAAAGAAAGGAACCTGATGAGGAGACTCTTGCCCTTGAATTCCTTGGTAAAAAATTTTCTCCAATCTCTTCACAGCGTGAACTTGAAACTTTGTTCATGGTGAAAGAAATAATGCCAAAATTAATGGAAGAAATATTCAGAGAGGAACTTGATGGCGTTTATTTTAAAATTGAAAATCCTTTAACAAAAGTAATAGCAAAAATGGAAATGAATGGGGTTCTTATAGATAGGCACATTTTAACAGAACTTGAAATAGAGATTCACAATAAACTTAAAATGATAATGGAAGAAATCTTCAGACTATGTGGAACCAAATTCAATATAAATTCTTCTCTTCAGTTAAGAAAAATTCTTTTTGAAAAACTGAAGTTAAAACCAAGAAAAAAAACTAAAACAGGTTATTCAACTGACCAAAGTGCATTACAGGAACTTGCAAAAGAACACCCTGTCCCCAAAAAAATACTTGAATACAGAGAATTATTTAAATTATTCTCTACATATATATCACCCTTTAAAGCACTTATATCACCTGAAACAGGAAGGATCCACGCAAATTTTAAACAGATAGGCACACAAACAGGCAGAATATCCTGCGAAAATCCCAATTTACAGACAATTCCTGTAAAATCAGAAATAGGAAAACTTTTGAGAAAGGCCTTTGTTGCCCCCGATGGATATAAAATAATTGTAGCTGATTATTCGCAGATTGAATTAAGAATAATAGCACATCTTTCAGAGGATGAAAATATGATAAAGGATTTTCTTAAATCTAAGGATATACACACAGAAACCGCAAAAAGGATAACAGGAAAAGAAATAATAACTGAGGAGGATAGAAGAAGGGCAAAAATAATAAACTTTGGCATATTTTATGGAATGAGTCCTTACGGACTTTCAAAGGAACTATCAATTGCCTATGAGGAAGCCCAATCAATCATAAATGAATATTTTACAAATTATCCTAAAGTAAAAAACTGGATAGAAAGAACTCTAAAATCCGCAAAAGAAAAAAGGGAAGTAAGAACCCTCTTTGGAAGGAGAAGAAAAACATATGAACTCTTCCATACCAGAAAAGATATAAGAGAACAAGGAGAAAGAATTGCTATAAATACACCTATCCAAGGCTCTGCTGCTGATATAATAAAACTTGCAATGATTCACATAGATAGGGAAATAGAAAAAAATTTCAGAGATTCTAAATTAATTTTACAGATTCACGATGAACTTGTATTTGAGGTCCCTGAAAAAGACGTTGAAGAATTCAAACAATTCTTGAAAAATAAAATGGAAAATGTTTATAATTTAAAAGTCCCTTTAAAGGTAAATATAGGAGTGGGGAAAAACTGGCTTGAAGCAAAAAAAGATGGGACTTGACAGAAAAATTTTTTTATGGTATAATATATTTGCCCTCAGAATGAGAGGCAAAATAAGAGGGTAAGAGGATAGTAGGAAACTGGGTATTTGAAAATTAGGTTGGGAGGAAAGGGTCTTTGAAGGTAGTAAGGGCGTCTGGTGGATGCCTCGGTGCCGGGCGGCGATGAAGGGCGTGGCAAGCTGCGAAAAGCCTGGGGGAGGCGCAAGCAGCCTTTGATCCCAGGATGCCCGAATGGGGGAACCCGTCTCGAGTAAACTCGAGACATCCTGACGAAAGTCGGGAGGCGAACCCGGGGAAGTGAAACATCTCAGTACCCGGAGGAAAAGAAAACAAAATGTGATTCCCTTAGTAGCGGCGAGCGAACGGGGAGAAGCCTAAACCGTTCCGGCTGTAAAAGCCCGTGAGCGTTGGTCGGAGCGGGGTTGTGGGACACGGCCGGGTCCTGTCACGGCAGGACCGGGGAGTTACAAATCCTTTCCTTAGCCGAATCCTCCTGGAAAGGGGAGCCATAGAGGGTGATAGCCCCGTAGGTTAAAGGGAAAGGACTCCCTGGGTCGTGTTCCCGAGTACCACGGGGCACGTGGAACCCTGTGGGAATCTGGGGGGACCACCCTCCAAGGCTAAATACGTCCCGGCAACCGATAGTGAACTAAGTACCGTGAGGGAAAGGTGAAAAGAACGCAGGTGATGCGAGTGAAATAGAACCTGAAACCAGGCGCCTACAATCAGTCGGAGGGTTGGAAGGGGGTACCTTTTGGTATCCTTCGGGATACCGTAAGGTCCCTTCTGGCCTGACGGCGTGCCTTTTGCCTAATGAGCCCGGGAGTTGCGCTCACTGGCAAGGTTAATTCCGAACCAAACGGAAGGAGCCGGAGGGAAACCGAGTCCGAATAGGGCGTTAAGTCAGTGGGCGCAAACGCGAAGCCGGGTGATCTACCCATGGGCAGGGTGAAGCCTCGATAATCTCGAGGTGGAGGCCCGAACCGGTGGACGTTGAAAAGTCCTCGGATGACCTGTGGGTAGGAGTGAAAAGCTAACCGAACCCGGTGATAGCTCGTTCTCCCCGAAATATATCTAGGTATAGCCTCAGGGATGAGTCTGGCAGGGGTAGAGCACTGGATGGGGTAGGGGGGAAACTCCCGAACCCAACCAAACTCCGAATACTGCCAGATGCTCCCTGGGAGTCAGCGGGTGGGGGATAAGCTCCATCCGCAAGAGGGGAACAACCCAGACCGCCGGCTAAGGTCCCCCAGCGCGGGCTAAGTGGTAAAGGAGGTGGGGGTGCTAAGACAGCTGGGATGTTGGCTTAGAAGCAGCCATCATTTAAAGAGTGCGTAACAGCTCACCAGCCGAGCGCCCCTGCGCCGAAAATTTAACGGGGCTTAAGCCCGCCACCGAAGCCGCGGGCCCTGACTTTAAGTCAGGGCGGTAGGGGAGCGTTCCCAGCGGGTTGAAGTCTTGATGTAAATCAAGATGGACTGCTGGGAAGTGAGAATCCGGGCATCAGTAGCGATAAGGGAGGTGGAAATCCTCCCCGCCGTAAGCCCAAGGTTTCCTGGGGAAGGTTCGTCCGCCCAGGGTTAGCCGGTCCCTAACCTGAGGCCGAAAGGCGTAGGGGATGGGAAAGGGGTTAATATTCCCCTGCCACCCTGGTGGAGCCCAGGGGGTGACGCAGGAGGGATGGCCCAGCTTGGCCACGGATTGCCAAGTCTAAGCCTGTAGGGCAATGAAGGACCGAGGGAAATCCCGGTCCGGAGCCTGAGGGGCGATGGGGACCCCGACTTCGGTCGGGGGAACTGGGTTTTCCCCCACTGCCAAGAAATAGCCTCGTGGGCGTTGAAGCCAGGGTGACCGTACCGCAAACCGACACAGGTGGGCGGGCATAAATGTGCTAAGGCGCGCGGGTGAACCCTCGCTAAGGAACTCGGCAAGTTAACCCCGTAACCTCGGGAGAAGGGGGGCCTCTTGTACGTGAAAGCTCCTTCGCGAGTAAGTAGCGGAAGGAGGCCGCAGGTAATCGGCCCTGGCGACTGTTTACCAAAAACACAGGGCTCCGCAAACTCGTAAGAGGATGTATGGGGCCTGAAGCCTGCCCAGTGCCGGAAGGTTAAGGGGAGGGGTGAGCCCCCTAACTCTGTTAGGGGAAGTAGCCCTGAACCGAAGCCCCGGTAAACGGCGGCCGTAACTATAACGGTCCTAAGGTAGCGAAATTCCTTGTCGGGTAAGTTCCGACCCGCACGAATGGCGTAACGACTGGGGCGCTGTCTCAGCGAGGGGCCCGGCGAAGTTGTAGTGGTGGTGAAGATGCCACCTACCCGCGGCAGGACAGAAAGACCCCGTGGACCCTTACTGCAACCTGGCGCTGGGTTTTGACATGGGATGTGTAGGATAGGTGGGAGGCTGTGAAGCCCTGTCGCTAGGCAGGGTGGAGCCACCGGTGAAATACCACCCTTCTCATGTCGAAACCCTAACCCATCCCGTTGGATCACGGGAGGGGACAAGGTCAGGTGGGCAGTCTGACTGGGGCGGTCACCTCCTAAAAGGTAACGGAGGCGCCCAAAGCTCCCCTCAGTCCCGTCGGTATGGGACGGTGAGTGTAAGGGCAGAAGGGGGGCTGACTGCGAGGCCGACAGGCCGAGCAGAGGGGAAACCCGGGCCTAGTGATCCGGCGGTCCCGTGTGGAAGGGCCGTCGCTCAGCGGATAAAGGGTACCCCGGGGATAACAGGCTGGTCGGGCCCGAGAGTTCACATCGACGGCCCGGTTCGGCACCTCGATGTCGGCTCAGCCCATCCTGGGGGTGAAGAAGCTCCCAAGGGTTGGTCTGTTCGCCCATTAAAGGGCTACGTGAGCTGGGTTCAGACCGTCGTAAGACAGGTCGGTCCCTATCCGCCGCGGGCGTAGGGCACTTGAGGGGAGCTGCCCCTAGTACGAGAGGACCGGGACGGGGGGGCCTCTGGTGCACCAGCTGTCCCGCCCGGGGCACAGCTGGGTAGCCATGCCCCTAAGCGATAACCGCTGAAGGCATCTAAGCGGGAAACGCACCCCAAGATAAGGTGCCCCTGAAGGCCCCCGGAAGACTACCGGGTTGATAGGCCGCAGGTGTAAGCCCCGTAAGGGGTTGAGCCAAGCGGTCCTAATCGGCCGAATGCCTTCAAAAAACCCTTTCCTCCCAACTTTATCTCATCAAAAAATTTACCTAACTTTCAAACTATACCCTATCACTCTCCGTGTCAACTCCTTTATATACTCCTCAGGTTCAACCCTACCTTCTGGTTTTAAATTTAAACTTATTATAATAGGAAAAGAAATCTCCTCAAACTTCTTCCTCCTTCTCTCCTCTATCTTTTCATAAAGAAAACTTTCCACAAGCACAACACCATAAGTCCCATTCTCTATAACCTCATCAAGAAGCCTTATTAAATCTTTCTCATCCCTTACCTTCCTCGTAACACACCCTGCAAGCATAAAACCCGCATCATAACCCTCCTCTGTTATCGCAAGTATTCTAACATCCCTCACTCTCTCCTTCATAAAAACAAAACCTCCTTCCTTATCTCATGAGGTTCAAGCCCATGATACTTACCATACGCAATTATCCTTAAATTTACAACTTCATTGTATTTCGCTATTATAAAAGCAAGAGGTATCGCAACCGAAAGAGGATCCCTTATAAACCCCTTTATCGCCCATAAACTCAAAACCTCCTCAAACCTCTTTTCAAAACCTAAAAGATTCCCCTCCACAATTAACTTGGAAAACTCCCTGTACCTTGTACCCGACAAAACATCAGATACCTCCTTTAAACTCTGCGCTCCTAAAAGAGACTTCCTCTGAAACTCAGAAAGAAAACCCATAGGAAGCAATTCTATCTTCCCCAAAGGACTTATATTATATTTCAAATATAAACACACCCCTATAATGTTCTTTAAATCAGCCCACGAGTTGAGCATATACTTCACAAATTCAACATTACCATCACCCTCTCTCCCCAGTTCCAACATAGCCCACTCAAAATAGGACCTTTCAAGATAATTTTCAACAAAATCAATATCTCTCTCCCTTAACTTCCTTATTAACCTGCTTGAAATTATAAAGGGCAAAGAAATCCTAAAGGAAAGCAAAAGCTCAAAAACTTCTGAAGGCTCCTCCTTCGAAATTAAAGCCCTAAGCTTCGGCTCATCCAACTCAAGCACAGGAAAAATTGCCATTTCTATATCCTCAGACGCAAGCCCCCTCATTTTACCTCTCACTATTGCCCTCACATTCGCAACAAGAAATCGAGAAAGAAGTATGTAAAGTAACCTTCTCGGACTCCCAGAAGAAAATCCAATCACCTCATTTATAACCTTGGTAAAATTTGTATTTATCCCTCTTACAACCCTCTCAAGATTAATCTCCCCTCTTCCAATTTCCTTTCCATAATCAGTTTTCTGAAGAAACTCCACAAAATGACCAAAATCAGAACTTAAGATCATCTCCTCAATATCACCCCTCTTTAAAAGCCCCTCCTTCTTTGCTCTTATTCTTGCATTTATATAACCAAAATCATCCATAATTAAATTTTAAATACCTCCATAAATAACCTCTCCATAAGATATGGCTCTGCTTTTTTTAACCTTGACTCAAGAGTATTTAAAACCCTTATCTTCCCATCTTTCCTCTCAATAACAAGCCCCGCAAATATATTTTCATCAGTCCTTACCTCAAAACTGAGACCAGCACCTTTCATAAGCTCATTTACATATCCCACATCCTTTGGGGAAACTATTATTCTTCCCTCTTTTTCACCATAATCCTCAAGAGCCTCCCTGAAAAGCCTCTCAAAAATTTCCCTGTAAACCCCCTTCTTCCTCTTTTCTTCTATATCCTCTTTTAAAAATTCAAGTAATCTACTATAAATATCATTCCTTGACTTCAAAATCTCACTAAGAGCTTTTATTTTAGCCTCTGCAATTCTTCTGACCTTTTCTATTCTCAAAAAATCTTCAGCCTCCCTCATTTTCTCTTCCCTTATTTCCTCCTTTTCTTTCTCAAATTCCTCTCTTATTTTCCTTAACTTAAATAAGGTCTCTCTCTCTATCTCATTTAAAACCTCATTTATCTTTTCCTTTACAAATTCCCTTATCGTCATTAAATCTTACCCATAAGTATAAACGCTATAACAAATCCAAGAATAACTGTTGTTTCAGGAATTGCAAGCATTACTATTACCCATACCGCTGTCTCCGGTCTTTCAGCAATTGTCCCTGCACCAGCTGCTCCAATTCTTGACTGTGCCCATCCTGTCCCAATACCTGGAATACCAACAGCAAGAGCAACACCAATATGTGCAAAAAGCTTAGATAATCCCTCTTGAGGCCTCCCTGAAACAATTTCTGCCCCTGCCTCAGCAACTTCTGCTGCAAAAACCGTCGCACTCCAAAACACCATGAAAAATATTGTCCATAACAAAAACCTTACCTCTTTCATTATTCCTCCTTTTTTTTATTTTACATTATTTCAGGGAATTGAACCCCTTTTAACCTCTTAAAAAACGGTTTATATTCCCTTCCACCTGATTCATAAAATTTCGTAAAAAATTCCACAAATTGAAGCCTTAAACCCTGCACAGTCGGATCAAAAAATCCAAGCACAAACGCAAGTATATGAAATAATAACATAACAAAAAATCCAATCACAACCGAAGGCAATAGTGAAAGAAATTTATTTGCTATCACAGCAATTATAGCAGAAGAAAGCCCTATCGCCATAAGTCTCGCAAAAGATAGTATATGCCCAAAAGCAGAAAAAATTTCAATAGGAGCAGCAGGACCATGAAATATAAAAGACATAACCATAAACACAAACAAAAGCAAAATAAAGAAAACTGTAAAAGAAGAAGACAATACCCCTAAGGATGTACCAGCAAGTAAAAGCACACATAAAAGACCAAGAAGCATTGAAAAAACCCCAAAAGCATGCCTTTTGTGCCCTAACCTTAACGCATTATATATACCAAGAAGTAAACCAAGAATAACCTGAACTATCCCAAATATAACCGCAATTAAAAGATAGATATTAGCTTCATGTACCCTGTGAAAAATAGGATGAAAACCCAACCTTTCAAGAACATCACCAAACATTTCCATATAAATAAATCCGAATATTATTGAAAAAATAGAACACAAAAGAAATATAAAACTTATCTTTCTAATAAAATCATTTTTTTTGAACTTCATATAAAGATACATAAAAAAAATAAAACCCAAAAATCCATAACCCATATCACCCAACATAAAACCAAAATAAACAGGAAAGAAAAAAGCAAGCAAAGGAGTAGGATCAAAACTCTGATAAAGAGGCAATGAAAAAAACTCTACTAAAGGCTCAAAGTTTTTGAAAAAGGAAGGATTCTTAAGTATAACAGGTATTCTTCCATACTCCTCCTTTCTGGGTTTAAGTTCCCTTAAATAAACTCCTTCAATCTCCTTTACTAAATTCCTTAAATTATCAACTTCTTTCTCAGGAACAAAACCCTCCAAATAAAAGAAATACCTCGTCACAAAAACTCCCCTCTCTTTAACTCTAAGATAATCCTTTATATCCTGAAGAAGAAAATATGCATTCAAAAGAAATTTCAAATTATTATTTAAAAAATCCCTCTTTTTATTTTCAATATCCTTTAACCTTTCAGGAACCTCAACAAACTTCTGTCTTAAAAATCTAAGCATCTCTCTTAATGACAATCTTTCCATTTCCTTCGGAAGCCTAAGCTCAGGCAACCCCTCCTTCCACAATCTTTCCCTTATTTCCTTTGAAATAGAAGGAGAAAAAGCAATCAAAACCCCTATCTGACTCCCCTTTATTATCCTATAAAAAACTCTAATCTCTTCTCCATATTCCTCTTTTAGCCTCCTTTCAATTCTCCTAAGAACAAGTAACTCATCTCTGGGCAAAAGCACTCCAAATATTTCAAAATTCTCCGGAATCTCAATTTCTTTTGATTCTATAAGATCTTCAAAAACCTCAAGTATCTTATTAAAGGAATAATAAAGACTCATTTCCTCCCTTAAAACCCTTTCCTCTTCTTTCAGCCTCTGATATTCAAAATAAATACCACTTACTTTTTTAATAACTTCATTAACATTTTTGAAATTAACCCTCCCATAATCTTCAAAAATAACAAAAAACTCCTTTTTTATTTCCTTAATCATATCCAAACTCTTTTCCACATCCCTAAGAATCTCCCTCTCTTTTTCATTTATTGAGGGCTTAACCTCTTTATTTTCAACATTCAAAGGACTATCCTCTATGTGTAAAATAGAAAGTTCCTGAAGTCTTTTAAGAACCTCATCAACTTTTTCTCTCTCTCCCATAATCTCAACCTTCTTCATTTTTAAGGTCCCCATCACTTACCTCCCCCTTTTAAAATTATCTCCTCAAAAACCTTAAGAGCAATCTCCTTATATTTTTCAAAATCCCTTATAAGCTCCTCAGCTTTTCTTTTCCCTTCACTATAAACCTTTTCACACTCCCTTTTAATTTTCTCAATACCCTCCTTTATAATTCTTTCCCTCTCCTTTTCCTTTTCTCTTATAAAATTCTCTCTCTCCAACTCTATATTCCTAATCTCATTCTCAATCAACCTTTCTGACTCTTTCAACTTATTTTCAATCAAAGGCAGATTCTCCTCCTCTTCCGTTAAGAGATAGAAAAGACCTTCCCTTATTTTAATTTTTATATGATTATGCATATTAAAGAAAAAGTATTTAGAAGACTAATTATAAACTTTAACACAAGATTAAATCAAATAAACTCTTACTTTTGTTCCTTTAGAAACCTCAGAAGTTACATCTATTTTACCCCCCATAAATTTTAAAAGACCGCTCGCAATAGAAAGTCCTATTCCAAGATGTCCCCTGAACCTGTGAAAATTAGTCACAAAAAATGGAGTAAAAATCTTCTGTAAATCACCCCTTGGTATCCCTATCCCTGAGTCAGATATTTCTATACTGAATAACCCTTTTCTTTTAACCTCAATTTTTATGATACCTGCTTTAGGTATTGCATTTTTTGAATTCTCTATTATTTCATTCAGTATAATCCGTAAAAATTTAACATCAACACTTAACTCTGCAGTTTCTTTTGGAATTCCATAAATAATATCAAATAAAAGACCATCCTCCTCTTTCTCATTTACAATATCTTCAACCAAATCATATAAATTTATTTTTTCATTTTCTATTATTATTTTACCTTCCATTATGTTATAGAGTAACTCTAATCTCCTCATCTCCCTCTCTATCAGGTCTTTTCCTCTAACATTTATCCTCCTCAAAAATTCATACATATAAAGCGGGGTCATATTCAAACACTTACTTTAATCGTGTTTCCTATACCTCTTTCAACCTGTATATCAAGATCAAAATAAAGAGTTTTAAAAACAATACCCGAAAGAGAAAGAGGGTCTTCAATAGATTGAGGGTCAAGAAGAAAATTAATTTCCTTATTTGTAAGACCTATACCTGTATCCTCTATTATTATTGAACTTGGTTCAAAGGAAATTTTCATATAACCCCTTATTCTGTTAAAGGATATAAGATGTTTAAAAAGATTTAAAAAGGCAATCCTTAAAAGAACTCTGTCTCCCTCTATCCAAAGATCCCTTTCATCCAAGTGTATATTTATTTTTTTCCTTAAAATCTCAAAATCAAGAATCTCCAATGTCTCTTTTATAATCTCCCTTATATTTACCCTTTCCAAAGGTTGAGTGAGTGTATTTATAATTTCAGGGTCAGTATTCATCCTTAAAATGGCTGCCTTTAAATTTATCACAGGAAGACTTTTCCTCGTAAAGGAGTAAGCAAATTTAATTCTCTTTTTAAGATAGAAATATAGAACAATCGTTGAAAGATACTCAAGAAAACTTCTGTATTCAATTTTATTCAGTAAATCTAAAGTAGTGTATACACCAAGCACACCTTTTTCATTTCCAATGAGTTTGGAATAAAAGAGATACAAAGTTTTATCTCTATACTCAACACTTTTAACTTCCTCCCTTATCTTTGTTCTGTAAAGGTCATCAAGGAAAAACTCATCAAGAAAATTAAATGAAAAAAACATTTCCGTAGGCAAAATTTCACCTTCTTCAAAGAAAAAGAAGAAAAAATCAAAATCATCTTTTAAAAGTTTTTTAAAAGTAAAAAATAAAACTTCTTTAAGATACTCCTCCTTTTCTGCACTTATAATTTTAAAAAATGTAAAGGTTGAAAGCTGATTGAATATTAAATGTTCTTCATACTTCCTTTTATATTCTTCACTCAGCACTTTATATTTGTTAAATAATTGAAAAAAAAAGTTTTCTTTAAGAACCTTTTCTTCTTTAAAATCAAGTTCAAAACCTCTTCCCTCTCCTTTTCTTAAAATCTCCTTAAGTTTTTCCTCAATTTCATATTCTCTTTTTTTTATAAAATAATAAAAGAAAACTGTTATCATCTTTTCATATCTTTTGTCTAGATCCCCCTTTATCTCAGTCTTTATTAACTCACTACCCCTACTTTTTCCTATAGCAACCTCTCTGAAGGGTTTTATCTTAATCTCCTTACCCCTTATATTAACATTAATTTCAGCATCTAATCCTTTCTTTTCAAGATAATCTCTAATTTTTTCCGCAAAATCCATCTCATTCTTTGCATTGAAAACCTCTATAAGAAAATCCTCAAATCTCATTAACGTTTTTAATATACATCTTTTCAATTTTCAACTTAAATAACTCCACTGTCTTTTTTTTTATATACACATCATACTCTGAAGGGTATCTAATAGGAATCATGGCTGGATTTCTTCCCTTTGCCACATTCTCAAGAATATCAAGAAAATCTTTTATATAATATTTTTCCACCTCATAACTCATAACAGCTCCCATAACCGCATGTTTTTTTTCAAACCCAAATACAGGTATTCCAACTTTCAAAAATTCCTCTATGAAATATCTTGCGGCATTTTCTGAAATAGTGATTTCACTGGGTATTAAAAGAAATAAGTCTATATCCTTCAACTCCTCTATAGCTTTCTTCACAGCCTTACCTTTCACAAGAACAATCCTAAGGTCTATCTTAAGTGTCTGAGAGACACTTTTTAATTCCCTTATATACGGAGAATCCATATATTCATAAGGAACCATAACCCCAACCTTTTTTGCCCATCCACATGAATTGGAAATAATTTGCAACAAAATAGAAGGAGGCAAAAAATATCTAACACCTGTCCCGGTGATAGGAATTTCCTGGAAAGGGTCCTTTACAAAACCCACAACACACGGCTTTTCAATACCTTTTTCCTTATAAACCTTAAGACTTTTTTCCCCAAGTATAATAATATAATTATAGGATTCAAAATTATCAACAAGATTATCTGGCTCTGCCAAAACTATTTCATCATTAACAACTTTTTTTATTCTATTAATTAAATCTATATCTCCATAAGAATCTATTATTAACACACCACTCCATAACCATACGCTATAAAAAAGAAAAACTATTTTCCTCATACTTAAATTTTATAGTATTATTATAAAAACTTCAAGAGAAAATGAAAATTTTAATTTTGCTTTTTTTTCTTCAACCAGAACTCTCTATCTATAAGTACTATTCTAAAAAATTAAAAAAAAAGGAAAAAGAAATTATAAATAAAAACTTTAAATTCTCGGTAAGTTATTTAAAATCCCTCTATTTTAATTTAACTAAAAAACATGAGTCTTTTTTTATTAATTCAGATTATCATTTTTCCAAGAACTTTCATTTATTGCAAGGAAATATACTCCTCCAAAGGAAAATCTCAGATACATTTTTTAATCTAAAAGAAATTTTAAGAGTAAGAAATGACACTCTTTTATCACCCTCTTTTATTAAAATAAATCCCTTAATCAATTTTAAAGATTTTTATTTAAATTTAAATTATGAACTTTTCTTGTATCTTATAAAAAATAAGAGAGAAAAAATAGAAACATATAAAACAGATTTTTCATTTCAGGAAATATACTGGGATAAACTCAAAATAGGAGGGGGTTATATACCGGATATCTCTAAAAGTTACATTCTCTTCTCACCCGATTTTAATAGCCCTTTATTTATCACTTTTTACTTTCATATTTCCCAAAAGAACATATATCCAAAAGTAAAAATAATATCTTTATTCAAAAATTCAGATATTAGTTTTGAATATAACAAAAAAACAAATTTTTATATAACCTTTAAGGAATTTGAAGATTTGATAACAGGTTTTCCTTTTAATTTAGAAAAATCAACCTTTGAAACAACTTCATTACTACTATTCTCCATAAACCACCTTTTTAAAAATATAAAAATTTCCTTTAAATATAAAAAAATTTTTGAAGACACACTGACACTCTACCAAGTAACCCATAACAGTTTCAACACAAAGAAGGAGCAATTTCTTGAAAAAATAACTTTTAAATTGGAGATGTTAGATAAGTTTTATTTTACTTATGAGAAATTCAACAATTATCTAAATTTCATTAAACTCTCTTTTAAATTAAACTATAAAAAAATAATTCTGGAACCAATGATAACTTCAATTCCTTCAAATAAATTTCTTGTTTTTTCCTCAAAAATAGGCTATTTATATGATAGATATTATTTCTTTATCCAAATGATTTATTCAGAACCTGAAATTCCCCCATTAAAAAGGGAGGTGAGAATTGGAATACAAAAAAGATTTTAAATTTGGTCTCGTTGCAATAATAGGAAGACCAAATGTGGGAAAATCAACCCTTTTAAATGCACTCATAGGAGAATTTGTATCAATAATCTCTCCTAAACCACAAACAACAAGGGTCAATATTCTCGGTATAAAAACAACCCAAAATTATCAGATAGCCTTCTTTGACACACCTGGTATGCTTGAAAAGACAAAATACGAATTACACAAAACCATGGTTGAGGAGGTGAAAAAGGTAATTGAAGGTTCAGATGTAATAGTAATGATGGTAGAACCTGTTCCTGAAATCGGTAATATAGAAAAAAACTTAATAGAATTAATCAAAAAATCAGGGAAGCCTGCGATTCTCACAATAAATAAAATTGATAAGGTACCGAAAAAGGGAATTCTACCTGTTATAGATATATACGCAAAGGAAAGGATCTTTAAGGAGATAATCCCGATTTCCGCTTCCATGGGTGAGGGTGTTGAACTTGTGGAAAAGACAATCGTAAATTATCTTCCCTACGGAGAAAAGTTATATCCTGAGGATGAACTCTCAGATAAAACCGAAAGATTTTTTGTTGCTGAAATTATAAGAGAAAAAATATTTAATCTCTACGGAGAAGAAATTCCCTATTCAACAGCCGTTGAAATTGATGAATGGAAAGAAGAAGATAAAAGGATTTATATAAAGGCAATTATTTATGTAGAAAAAGATTCCCAGAAGGGAATAATAATAGGTAAATCTGGAGAAAAAATCAAAAAAATCGGAGCACTTGCAAGAAGGGATATTGAAAAAAAAATAGGTAAAAAGGTCTTTCTTGAACTATGGGTTAAGAAAAAAGAAGGATGGAGAAGAGATAGAGCTTTTTTGAAAAGAATTGGGTATATAAGTTAAAATTCTTAAAAAGAGGAGGTTTGTTATGTTTTTATTTATCCCACTTTTCCTCTTTTCGGGCGGGAATAAAAAAGACTTCTGTGAAGGAGTAAAGGAGATAAAACTGGAAAGTCCTGCATTTAAATATGGAGAAATGATCCCTGATAAATATACATGTGATGGGGAAGATGTCTCTCCCCCATTAAAATGGGATAATATACCTGAAGGAACAAAATCATTTGTCTTGATTTGCGATGATCCGGATGCTCCGATAGGAACATGGGACCACTGGATTTTATTCAATATTCCACCTGATGTAAAAGAGCTTCCCGAGGGGATAAAACCCCTTGAGAAACTCGAAAATGGAGCAATTCATGGAAAAAACAGCTGGAAAAAACTTGGATACGGAGGCCCCTGCCCACCTTCTGGAACCCATAGATATTTCTTTAAAATCTATGCCCTTGACATTCTTCTTGACCTAAAACCAGGAGCAACAAAAAAAGAAGTACTTAAAGCAATGGAAAAACATATAATAGGCTGTGGAGAATTAATGGGTAGGTATAAGAGAAAGAAATAAATTATTTAAAATATTTCCTAACAAATTCAAAACATTTGAGCATAGAGCTAAAATTTGCTTTCCCTTTCATATTGTAAGCAGGTCCGTGGTCAGGAGAAATTCTTATAAAAGGAAGACCGAGTGAAATATGAACAGAAGGACCCAAAATCTTTGCAGAGAGCGTAGCCTGGTCATGATACATAGCAAAAATTGCATCAAATTCTTTATATAATCTATATCCGAAAAAGGAATCGGAAGGGAAAAAACCTTTAATGTATTTCCCAAACCTTACATGTGCTTTTAGAATTTTCTCCTCCTCTCCAAACTCCTCTGAATGGGGATTAACTGATAAAAGGGCTATTTTCGGATTTCTTTTAAGAATTTTTTTTAACTCCCTCCTAAAAATTGAAAGCCTTTTAAGATAACTTTCAGGATTTAAATACTTAAAAACATCTTTTAAAGGGATATGCTGGGTAAAAAGACCTGTAAATTTTCCTTTAAAATAAAATGTCATTATAACATCCGAGGGGTTAACACCTGCTTTTTCGCAAATATACTCCGTCTGCCCTTTAAATTCGGGTAATATCTTCCTTATCATTTCCTTTGAAACAGGACCTGTAAATAAAATTCCCTTTTCCTTTAAAACTTTTTCTATAGCCCAGTTAAGGGAAACAAGAGAATATTTTGCTCCCTCTCTTAAAGGATAATCCTTTTCCCTTTTTATCTTATAAATTCTTTCAAAATCTATGTTTTTAAAGTTAATTTTTATTCTAAAATCTTTTAACTTCTTATCAAAAAACTCAGGATCACCACCTACTATTATTTTAAAGGGATATTCCCCTAATCTTCTAAGTGCCTTTATTATTATCTCATATCCTATTCCAAAGGGATCCCCAGGTGAAATAAAAATGGGTATATTTTTCAATAATAAACTTTCTTTTTTGTATAACTTAAAAATTTTACATATCTTTCAATATCACCCTTTGAAAAGTTTTTATCAGGGGTTTCAAGAACCTCAAGTTCAATTCTTCTATCAAGCAAATCAATTAAAATCCTATCTCCTTTTTTTACCCTGTAGGAGGGTTTTACCTTTTTTTCATTTACATAAACATATCCCTTCTCACAGGCAAGTTTCGAATACTTTCTCCCTTTTATAACCCTTACAAACTGTATAAATTTATCAATTCGCACAACCTATCTCAAATCCTCATCAAAAATTTCCACATATACCTTCTTTTTGATTTCCTCTGCTCTTTCCTTTAACTTTTCCTGAATTTTCTTCTGTATCAGTAAATTCTGCAATTGAAACTTAACCTCATCAAAAGAAGGCTTCCCTCCCTTTTTATAGGAAACTCTTTTAAAAACATGATAACCAAAATCAAGATAAAAAGGACCAACAACATCCCCATCCCCTGCGTTTAAAAGAGCCCTTTTTACCTCCTCTTTAAGATTCGAAGCAGGAACAAAACCCAGGTATCCTTTCCTTTCTTTTGTTAAAGGATCTTCCGAGTATCTTTCAACAGCCTCATCAAACCCTTTTTCTTTTGCATATTTAAATGCCTCCCCAGCAATTTTCTTTGCTCTCAGAGAATCTTCCTTTGATGGAAGTGTTGCAACAACAATCTGTCTTAAATGAACTTTATCCCTTTGTTTTTCAACTATCTGAAATATAAAAAAACCCAGGTCCCCTTGTATAGGCTCTGTCACCTCTCCTTCTTTTAAAGAAAATATCTTTTCTTCAACCTGAGGAGGAAAAATTCCCTTCTGAATATAACCTATATCACCTCCCTTTTCAGCAGAAATCCTATCATCAGAATATTTAAGAGCAAGATAACCAAAATCTCCTCCTGTTTTTAATTCCCTATAAATCACCTCTGTTTTTGCCTTCGCCTCCTCAATTATCCTTCCAGAAGGTCTTATCGGAACAAAAATATGTGCAAGTTCAAAACCTTCAGGGATTTCAGGAATTGAGTCCATATATCTTTTATAAAATTTCTCAATTTCTTCAGGGTTTATTTGAATTTTCGGTGAAATGTATTTTGCAATATACTTCTGAATATAAAGGTTTCTTTCAACCTGGTCATAATATTTTTCCTTTAAATCCTCTTCTGTAATACCTTCTTTTGAAAGCTCTGCCTTAAAAGCAGAATCACCTATTTCTGATTTTAATCTATTTATCTCCTTTTCTATAAAATCCTTAACCTCATCCCTACTTACCTTTATTGTAGTATCCTTTTTTGCTTCATAAAGGATAAGTTCATTATCAATTAACTCTTTTAGAATCCTTTTTCTTACTTCCTTCTCCTCCTCCTTTCCCATTTCAGGAGTTATTAGTTTAAAAAATTGAAACGCTTCCTCTATATCACTTTCAAGAATGGGATTTTTATCAACAACGGCAACAATCCTATCCCTATATAAGATATTTTGTGAAATAAAAATTAAAAATAAAAATTTAAGCATTTTCAAATCATTTCAACGGATAATCCAACAGCACCTCCACCTCCTAAGCAGAGAGCCGCAAATCCCTTACTTTTATTATACTGTTTCAAGGCATAAAGAAGTGTAACAAGAATCCTTGCTCCTGATGCACCTATAGGGTGTCCCAGCGCTATTGCTCCACCATGAACATTCACCTTACTAAAGTCCAGATTCAATGCCTTTCCATCAGCAAGAATCTGGGAGGCAAATGCCTCATTTATTTCCATCAAATCAAAAGCATTTGGTGAGGAAAGACCTGATTTTTTTGTCAATTTCTCAATTGCTCCTATGGGTGCAAAGAAGAGGTCCCTTGGCTCAACAAAGTTTACAGCATATGCAATAACCCTTGCCATTGGCTTTAAGTTATATTCTTTGACCGCTCTTTCAGAAGCTATAACAAGAGCAGCAGCCCCATCATTCAATCCCGGAGCATTTCCTGCTGTTACAGTTCCATCCTTCTCAAAAACAGGCTTTAAAGAGGCAAGTTTTTCAAGAGAGGTATCCTCTCTCGGGGATTCATCCTTATCAATAGTTTGAACCCCTTTCCTTGTTTCAATCTCAAGAGGAATTATCTCTTCTTTAAATTTACCCTCCTTCGTTGCCTTAACTGCTTTCATGTGACTCTCATACGCAAATTTATCCTGCTCTTCCCTTGTTATCCCTGCTTTCTTTGCGGTATATTCAGCAAGATTTCCCATGTGCTTGTCATTAAAGAAACACCATAATCCATCATAAACCATGTGGTCAATTGCCTTTGTATCACCATATTTTACTCCTGATCTCAAATAAACAAGATGAGGAGCATTTGTCATTGATTCCATTCCTCCTGCAACCGCAATATCAATATCACCTCCTTTGATTGCTTGAGCAGCAAGCATAACTGCCTTAAGTCCTGAACCACATACTTTATTTATTGTAAAAGAAGGAATTTCAGGGGGTAAGCCTGCTTTTATCGCAGCAATTCTTGCAGGTGACTGACCAAGCCCTGCAGGTAATACACATCCCATAATAACTTCCCCTATTTTATCAGGAGGAACACCTGCCCTTTTAACCGCCTCTTTAATTACAACTGCACCGAGTTCTGTTGCTGGAAAAGAAGATAAAGAACCCAAAATTTTCCCTATGGGGGTTCTTACACCAGAAACAATATAAATCTCACTCATTTTGAATTTTAAATTTAAGATAAGGAATTGAACCTAAAGGAAAATTATAACAAAAATTTAAGAAGTTTTTAAAATTTAAATAAAATTTTGCAAAAAATATCAAATTTTTAATAAAATAAAACCTTTAAAGGGTTTAACTCCCTTAATTTTACATTCAGGGAGGAAATGGAAATGCCTTTTAATGTCAAAACCTTTAAAAACGAACCTTTTACAGATTTCAGTGTTCCCGAAAATAAAAAAGCATTTGAAGAGGCAATCAAAAAAGTGGAAGTAGAGCTCGGAAGAAAATATCCTTTAATAATTGATGGGGAAGAAATATTCACTGATGAGACCTTCAAAAGTATTAATCCTTCAAAAGCAGATGAGGTAATAGGAGAATTTTCTATTGCGAAATCTGAACATATTGAAAAGGCACTTGAAGTAGCATGGAGAGCCTTTGAGGAATGGAAAAGAATTCCTGCAAAGGAAAGGGCTGCAATACTTCTAAGAGCCGCATATCTTATGAGAAAGAGAAAGCATGAATTCTCTGCCACAATGGTTCTTGAAGTTGGTAAAAACTGGGCTGAGGCTGATGCTGATACTGCTGAGGCAATAGATTACCTTGAATTTTACGCAAGAGAAGCGGTGAGATACAGTGAACTCCAGCCTTTAACTCCTTATGAGGGAGAGATTCCAGAATATTTCTATATCCCACTGGGGGTCGGGGTAATAATTCCTCCCTGGAATTTCCCTCTTGCAATAACACTCGGTATGACAACAGCAAGTATAGTTACAGGAAACTGTGCCATTTTAAAACCGTCTTCTGATGCTCCTTTAATTGCATATAAATTTGCAAAATTAATGCATGAAGCAGGTCTTCCTAAGGGTGTTTTAAATTTCCTAACAGGTTCTGGGTCAAAGGTAGGAAATCCTCTTGTAGCACACCCTAAAACAAGATTTGTTGCCTTTACAGGTTCAAGGGAAGTGGGCTGTTATATTTATGAACTTGCTGCAAAGGTTCAACAAGGACAGAAATGGCTAAAGAGGGTAATTGCTGAAATGGGGGGAAAAGATGCAATAATAATTGATGATTCTGCAAATCTTGAGGATGCAGTTAAGTGGAGTGTTGTTTCTGCTTTTGGATATCAGGGACAGAAATGCTCAGCATGTTCAAGATTAATAGTGCATGAAAAGGTATATGACAAGGTTCTTGAAATGATTGTTGAGGAAACAAAAAAAATTAAAATAGGACCCGCAAAGGAAAATTATTTTATGGGCCCTGTCATCAATGCATCTGCTGAAAGAAAAATTTTAGAATATATAGAAATAGGTAAAAAAGAAGGTAAACTTTTAATCGGTGGTAAAAAGGCAGAACTTAAAGAGGGTTTTTATGTTGAACCCACAATTTTTGCTGATGTTGACGAAGATGCAAAGATAGCCCAGGAGGAAATCTTTGGTCCTGTTCTTTCTATAATAAAGGCAAAGGATTTTGATGATGCAATAAGAATTGCAAATAAAAGTGACTACGGACTAACTGGCTCTCTCTTTTCTTTAAATAGAAAAAACATAATAAAGGCAAAGGAAGAATTCCATGTAGGAAATCTATATATAAACAGAAAATGCACAGGAGCACTTGTGGATGTTCATCCCTTTGGGGGATTCAATATGTCAGGGACAGATTCAAAGGCAGGTGGAAGAGATTATATGCTGCTTTTCCTTCAAGGCAAAAGTGTATCAGAAAGAATTAACTTTTAGATGCAATTGAACCATAAAGGAAAGTGAAAGATATAAAAAAATACATAGGTAAAAAGATACTGGAAATCATAAATAATAACGAATTCTTTGTTGCCCTTGTTGATGGTGAACCAAAGGATTTAACCTATGAAATAAAGGGGACCGAAAGAGAAATAGAACTTCTTGATTTTGAACACCCTCTTGGTAAAGAGACTTTCTGGCACACCTCCTCCCATATAATGGCTCAGGCAGTTAAAGAACTTTTCCCAGATGCAAAACTTACAATAGGTCCTCCTATAGAAAACGGCTTTTATTATGATTTTTATATAGGAGAAAGAACCTTTTCACCTGAAGATCTTGAAAAAATTGAAGAAAGGGCAAAGGAAATTATTAAAAGAGATTTAAAGGTTGAAAGAGTTGAACTATCAAAGAATGAGGCAATTAAGATATTTAAGGAAAGAAATGAAAATTTCAAAATTGAACTCATAAATGAAATAGAGGAAGAGAAAGTAACTTGTTACAAACAAGGTGATTTTATTGATTTATGTAAAGGACCGCATCTACCAAGAACTGGTCTTGTAAAAGCCTTTAAAATCCTTTCTTCCTCCTCCTCATATTGGAGAAAGAATGAAAAGGGTCCCCTCTTGCAGAGAATCTATGGCATTTCCTTTCCTGATGATAAAAAACTTGAGGAATATCTTAAAAATCTTGAAGAAATAAAAAAAAGAGACCACAGAAAACTGGGAAAAGAATTAAATCTATTTCATTATTCAGAGGATGTGGGAGCGGGTTTAATCCTATGGTTACCCAAGGGTGCCTTTATAAGAAGAGAAATTGAAAATTTTATGTTTCAGGAACATTTAAAAAGAGGGTATTTGCCTGTTTATACCCCACACATCGGAAAAAGAAGAATGTGGGAAATTTCAGGGCATCTTGATTTTTATAAAGAAAATATGTACCCTGAGATGAAGGTTGAAGAAGAAGGATACTTTATAAAACCCATGAACTGTCCTTTTCATATTCAGATTTACAGAAGTGAACTAAGGAGTTATAGGGACCTTCCTTTAAGACTTTTTGAATTTGGAACTGTTTACAGATTTGAAAGGAGCGGTGTTTTGCATGGTTTGACAAGGGTTAGAGGATTTACTCAGGATGATGCGCATATTTTCTGCACTCCAGAACAGGTGGAAGACGAAATAAAAGGTGTCATAGAATTTGCTTTATTTATACTAAAAAAATTTGGCTTTGTGGATTATAAAGTGTATATTTCAACAAAACCCAAAGAATATGTAGGGACAGATGATATGTGGGAGATGGCAACAAATTCATTAATAAAAGCCTCAAAAGAAACGGGGTTAATTTTTGAAATAGCTGAGGGGGAAGGAGCTTTTTATGGTCCCAAAATTGATATATTGATAAAAGATGCACTTGGAAGAAAATGGCAATGCACAACAATTCAGTTTGACTTCAACTTACCTGAAAAATTTGATATAATATACAGAGATAAGGATGGAAGGGATAAAAAACCTTATATGATTCACAGAGCACTTCTTGGCTCTTTTGAAAGATTCTTCGGCGTTTTAATAGAACACTATAGAGGAAACTTTCCCTTATGGCTTTCACCAGAACAGGTAAGAATATTACCCATAAGTGAGAAACTTATAAAATATGCAAAAAAAATTGAGAAAATTTTAAAAAAAGAAGGTATAAGGTGTAAAATAGATAGTGAAAATGAAAAACTTGGATATAAAGTTAGAAAGGCTGAAATTGAGAAGGTGCCCTATGTTTTTGTTGTCGGGAAAAAGGAAGAGGAAAGCGAAAGAGTATCTATTAGAAAACATGGTGAAGGAGATATTGGAACTATGAGCATAGAAGAAGCCATAAAAAAAATAAAAGAGGAAATTGAAAGAAATTAGGTTCAAAATCCTTCTTAAAGAAGTTTTCTATTATCTTTGAATAAAAAAATCAAAATATTTGTAAAATCAAAGGTTCGATTCCTTAAAAAAAATTCTTATTATTTATGGGAAGAAAGTGGTACCCTAAGGGACCTGTTGCAAGGGATAAAGAACCCTACAGGGTAAATGAAAAAATAAAAGAAAGAGAAGTAAAAGTGGTGGATGAAGAGGGTAAATTTTTGGGGATTATGCCAACAAGAGAAGCACTTGAACTCGCCTATGAAAAAGGGCTTGACCTTGTAGAAGTTGCACCAAATGAAAAACCTCCTGTATGCAGAATTCTTGACTATGGAAAATTCAAATATCAGATGAAGAAGAAGAAAAAACATCATAAATCTCTAAATGAAAAAGAGATTTCCTTTAGACCCTCAACAAGTGAACATGACCTTGAACTCAAAATCAAAAAGATGAGGAAATTCATTGAAGAAGGCCACAAGGTGAAAGTAAGACTCTTTTTTAAAGGAAGAGAGATAATCCTGATTGATAAAGAAGGTAAGGAGATAATGAATAAGTTTTTTGAAAAGGTAAAAGATTTCGCAGAGCCTGAAGGAGATATAAAAAATGTAGGAAAAAGACAGCTTATTGCAATTTTAAAACCTAAGAAAAGGTAGAGTAAAGTTATCTAACCCATGTTTGACAAAATTTTGGATAAAAAAAGAGCGTTTTAAAAGAAAAATTTATGTTTAAGTTATTCCTCCCAAAAATAAGTCAAATCAATTTTATCGGAAATTTCCGTTAAAATTTTTTCCTCTTCATCGGTTATTTCAATATAAAGTGCCTTTGCATTTATTTCTGCCTGCTGTTCCCTCTTTGCCCCAGGAATCGCAAATACTCCCTCTTTTTTTATAAGCCATGACAAAGCAATTACAGAAGGAGGAACATTATATCTATCACCTATCTCCTTCAATTTCTCCGTGACCTCCAAAATTTTCGAAAGATTTGGCTCTTTGAAAAATGGAGATTCTCTTCTCAAATCTTCTAAGGGAATATTACCCTTATTATATTTCCCTGTTAATAAACCCTGTGAAAGTGGTGAGTAGGCAATAATTGCAATATTGTTTTCTCTACAATAGGGTAAAATTTCCCTTTCAATCCTTCTATCTGCCAGAGAATAACGAACCTGATTTGAAACTATGGGATAATCAAGATATTTTGAGATCTCCATAAGGTCAGATTTTGAGAAGTTGGAAACCCCAAAGTATCTCACCTTCCCGCTTTTTATGAGTTCATTTACAGCCTTTGCAGTTTCCTTAAAAGGAACATAGGAATTTGGCCAATGATACTGATATAAATCAATATAATCCCTTTTTAGCCTTTTTAAAGAAGACTCACAGGCTTTTATTACATCCTTATACATTGCATGGGAGCCTGCAAATTTAGTCGCAATGAATATTTCCTCCTTTACCTCCTTTAAAACCCTTCCAATTATTTCCTCTGATTTTCCCCTTCCATAAATCCATGCTGTATCTATCCAGTTTATACCCTTTTCAATTGTTTTTATTACCGCTTTCTCACAATCTCTTTCA
>Ga0197143_1000968_pt1 | contig 26285 bp, 25 predicted proteins | sample GBS70_MetaG_FD_148603 | JGI IMG/M metagenome (GOLD analysis project Ga0197143, IMG submission 148603) | Sediment microbial communities from Great Boiling Springs, Gerlach, Nevada, United States - GBS 70_MetaG | ecosystem: Environmental > Aquatic > Thermal springs > Hot (42-90C) > Sediment... | reverse complement strand
GCAAGGGATATTGCAAGCGGAACGGGATTTGATGGCGGCAATGGTTCAGGACAAAGAGGTCGCCCGGAGAATCCTTTCAATGATTTCGCCTGACGAGTTTTTACTCTCCCGACACCAAGAGTTAGCGCGGTTGGTCAGTGCTTGCTTGGATGAGGATAGTTTCAATGACCTACCTGCGTTGGTGGCTGAACTTGGTGACGAAGAATTGCGACAAACTTTAAGTGGTTTGATGCTTTGTGACCTATCATTTTTGAGGGCTAAAAACGCCATGGAAGACAGAGTTCAAAGGCTGCGGCGCTACAAACTGGAGCAATTAGCCCGACATCAGCGGGCTGAACTTTTGCGCAAAATTTCAACGGGTCAAATCTCTCCCGACGACCCAACTTACAAGGTCTGGCAAGAGACATTGAAAGCGCTGAAAACTTAGGATAAGGTAGGTGTTTGAAATGCCGTTGCCGTCAAACGCTTTTGATATCCCAGAAATCAGGGAACTTTGGGCAACGGCTCAGGAGACGAAAGCAGTTTTCCTGTCCGATGTTAAGGTTACAGCGGAGGCAGTAGGTGCCTCCCTTGATGAACTGATTGAATGGCTAACTGAAGAGGGCATAACAGTCCTCTCCGACGATGAGGGCGAAAGCGAAGATTACCTTTTAGCGGGGGCGGAAGAAAGCGAAGAGGCTTTTGAAGTTGAGGGCAAGGGAGATGATTGGGAACTTGTAGGGGATGAGGAGACCGACACCGTTTTGGCTAATCCCCTTGAAGTCCTATTCAAGTCAATCAGTTGGACGAGACTTTTGACTCCCGAAGAAGAAGTCGCTTTGTTCCAAAGGATGCACCAAGGTGATGAGAAAGCGAGGGAGCAACTCATTGAAGCCAACCTGAGGTTGGTTTTGAGCATAGCGTCCCAGTTCGCTCAAAGGTCGGTCGTGCCACTTGAAGATTTGGTGCAGGAAGGCTGCTTGGGGCTTATCCGAGCCGTTGACAAGTTTGACTGGCAGCGTGGGACTCGGTTCAGCACCTATGCCGTTTGGTGGATTCGACAATACATCGTTCGGGCAATCGCAGAGCACAGTCGCTTCATTCACTTGCCCTTTCACTTGGTTGAAACCCTTGCCCAACTTGTCGCTATTACCCAAAGGCTTACCCAAGAATTGGGACGACAGCCTTCTAACCAAGAAGTGGCAGATGTTTTGGGCTTGCCTGTTGAACGGGTTGAAGACATGATGGTGCTACTCTCACCACCCCTCTCCCTTGAAACTCCCGTTGATGAGGAAGAAGAATTGGTTCTTGAAGACATCGTTCCTGACCAAAGTGCCGTTCTGCCTGAAGACGCTTACTATCGGGCTTATGCCCGAGAGCAAATCAGGAACATCTTGGCGGAGAGCCTGACAGAAAGGGAATGGGAAGTCATCAAGTTGAGGTATGGCTTGTTGGACGGGCGAACTTACACCCTTGACGAGATTGGTCAGATTCTGAAAATCTCAGGCGAGGCAGTTCGGAGAATTGAGCAACGAGCCCTTGAGAAGTTGCGCCGACCCCGTTACAGGAAATTGCTTGAGCGGCTCAGTGAACTTCTTGCCTGACAGTGCTAAAATTAAAATGCGACTTGGAGCAAGGTGGGCGCGTAGCTCAACGGCAGAGCAGCCGGCTCATAACCGGTTGGTTGGGGGTTCGAATCCCTCCGCGCCCACCAAAAATCTTTTTTTTGGCGAGAAAATCGCTCAAATTTGAACTACTACCCCTTTCCCTTCTCACCCTGACGCTGCTATCATCTTTGCGGTTGAAGAACACTCCTTCAGGTTGGAGGGATCATGTGGATGGCTTACGAAACGCTTTATCGCAAGTATCGCCCCAGAAAATTTGCCGATGTTGTCGGTCAGAAACATGTCGTCAGGGCAATCCAAAACTCAATAGCCTCTAAGCGAATCGCCCATGCTTATCTCTTTTGCGGGCAACGGGGGACAGGAAAAACTACAATGGCTCGGTTGCTGGCGATGGCTTTGAACTGTGAGGAGGGTGTTTCCCCAGAACCTTGTGGAGTTTGTTCGGTGTGCCAAAGCATCGTGAAAGGTTCGGCGATGGATGTCGTTGAGATTGACGCTGCTTCCCACACAGGCGTTGATGCTGTCAGGGAGGTCATCGTTGAGCGGGTTTCCTTCTTGCCGGCGATCCTTCGCTACAAGGTCTACATCATTGACGAAGTCCACATGTTGTCAACGGCTGCGTTCAACGCTTTGCTCAAAACCCTTGAAGAGCCGCCGCATCAAGTCGTTTTCGTCTTAGCGACAACTGACCCTCACAAAGTCCCTGCCACCATTCGTTCCCGTTGTCTCAGGTTTGACTTTCACCCAATTTCGGCAAAAGACATTGCCCAAAGGCTAATCTTCGTCCTTGAGAATGAAGGCTGGGCAGGTCGCTACGACCCAGCAGCCGTTGCCCTTATCGCTCGCGCTGCAAGAGGTGCGCTCAGGGACGCGCTAACGATGCTGGAACAAGCAATGAACTTCGCTGATGAAGCGATAACCGTTGACTTGGTTCGTTCACTGCTCGGTGTCACCGATGATGAGTTTCTGTCAAAGTTAGTTGAAGCATTGAGGGGAAGCGATGTCCCCACCTTGTGGCGACTGGTTTCTGAGGCAGTTGAGACTGGACGCGACTTGCACCAAATCGCTCACGACCTTGCGATTTACCTCAGGGAGTTGCTCAATTACAAAATCGGCATCCCTGCCGAGGAAACAGAGGAACGGATGAATCTGCTTGACCAACAGCATGCCCTCTTCAGCGAGTCCGAATTGATGCGCTTAATTAGGGCTGCGTGGGAGTTGGAAAGGGATTTGCGTTCTGCTTCAGATGCCCAATTGATGCTTGAAATCGGTCTCCTAAGCATGGCAATGATGCTGAAGGCGAGGGAAGAAATGCCGAGCGAGAAAGTAGCGACGCCTGTCTCAGTTCCCACAACAATTCCCGTTCCCACCCCGTCGCACCAAGTGACGGAGACAACAGTTGTGCCACCCCCTGCTCCCGCAGTTCCTCAAGAAATTGTCTTGCCACCTCAGAGCGAACTTTCGGGCATAGATTACATTCGCCAACACTGGCACATATTTTTGGAGCAACTGAAGCGGACTTCAATGTTCGCCTACTCTTTCCTGCTCAATGCCGAACCCACCGACTTACAAGACAACCAGTTGGTCTTGACTTTCCAACACACTTTTTCTTGGGAGTGTGTCAATGACCGAACTTACAAGGAGACGATTGAGAAGTGCTTGCGAGAGGTCTTCAACATGCCTGAACTGAAAATCAAACCTGTCCTTTCATCGCAAGTGACCCAGCCAACTGTTGGCACACCCGTTGATGCGGCATCTGCGACCAAAACTTCATCCCAGCAACGGGAAATTGACACCGAAGAATTCCTCGCTTCGCTCTTTGACACTTAGTGAGGGACGAGAGCATGACTGACCGAACAGTTTTGGTCGGAATGACAACGAAAGATTTGGAAGCCTTTGTGGAACAGTTGGGCGAACCGAAATATCGCGGTCGGCAACTGGCAATGTGGATTTACCGCAAAGGGATTTTGACTTTTGATGCTATGACGGACTTGCCCAAATCCTTCAGGGAACGACTCCAAGAGATCGCCGTCATCAACCCGTTGCAGGTAATTGATGTCAAAGTGGCTTCGGATGGGACGACGAAATACTTGAGCCAGTTGCCCGACGGCGAAACAGTTGAGTGCGTCTTCATCCCGCATAGCGATTGGGACACCATTTGCGTCAGCACGCAAGTGGGTTGCCCTATAGGGTGCAAGTTCTGCGCTTCGGGAGAAAGTTTCGCCCGTAACCTAACTGCTGGCGAAATTGTCGGACAAGTCCTCATAGCGAAGCGTCGCGAGAACCCAAACATCGTTTTCATGGGCATGGGTGAACCTTTGCTCAACCTTGACAACCTTGTAAAAGCCGTCAATTTGCTGAACAGAGAAGTTGGCATCGGCGCGAGGCGGATGACTGTTTCAACTATCGGGATAGTTCAGGGCATTCGCAAATTGGCTCAACTTGGTATGCAGGTGAACTTGGCGGTTTCCCTTCACGCTCCCAGTGACGAACTTCGCAGCAAACTCATCCCCGCAAAATTGCCGCCGATCGCCGAAATCATGAAGGCTTGCTGGGAATACTTCCAAGTCACAAAGCGGCGCATTACCTTTGAGTATGTGCTTTTGAAGAGCGTCAATGACAAAGTTGAGCATGCCGTTGAACTGGCGAGATTGCTCAAGGACTTACCCTGTCATGTCAACCTCATCCCTTACAACTCAACCGTTGACGAATTTGAGCGACCAAATGAATTTGCAATTGAAAAGTTCCGTCAAATTCTCGCCAATAAAGGCATTCCTGTCACCGTTAGGCACGAACGCGGGACAGAAATTCAAGGTGCTTGCGGTCAACTCCGCCGACAATACTTAACGGCTTTAGTGTTTGAGGCTTGAAATTTTAAACGGGCGAAAAACTGGACACGGAGGCGAAAGGTTTTGGGTCGCATCATCGTTTTGCCACCAGATGTTGCTTCTCAAATTGCTGCGGGGGAAGTGGTTGAGCGACCTGCGTCGGTCGTCAAGGAGTTGATTGAGAACTCCATTGATGCAGGCGCAACCAGAATAGTCATCCGAGTTGAAGAGGGAGGCAAGAAGTTGATTCGCGTCAGTGACGATGGCTGCGGTATGGATGCTGAAGATGCAGTTTTGGCTTTTCAAAGACATGCCACCAGCAAAATCAGGGACGCCAACGATTTGTGGCGGATAACTACGATGGGCTTCAGGGGAGAAGCCTTGCCTTCCATCGCTGCAGTCTCCCATGTTGAACTTGTCACCCGACCACCAAACGCAGAAAAGGGAACAAGGGTCGTGATTGAAGGGGGGATTTTGCAAAGCGTTGAACCAGTGGGTTGCCCTCAAGGGACGACCATAACTGTCAAGGGCTTGTTCTTCAATACGCCAGCGAGGCTCAAGTTCCTGAAAGCCGCTTCAACTGAATTTGCCCACATCGCGGAAGTTGTCAGCCGTTACATCATTGCCTTTCCTGAAATCTCCTTCACCCTTTTTCACGGCGACAGAGAAGTTTTGCGCCATGTCCCGACAGGGGACGAGCGCTCCGCACTTGCAGAAGCCATCGGTCGTGAAATTGCACAGCAACTTGTCCCCGTCAATTATCACGAACCACCATACACCGTTCGCGGTTTTATTTCTCCGCCAACGATGAGTAAACCCACGAGAAGCCACCAATGGTTTTTCGTCAATAATCGGTTCGTCCGCAACAAAACCCTCGCTGTTGCTGTAAGCCACGCTTATCATGGCTTCATCCCCGAAGGTCGGCAACCCATAGTTGTGCTGTTTTTGGACTTGCTGCCCGAACTCGTTGATGTCAATGTTCACCCGGCAAAGATTGAAGTTCGCTTCCGCAAGGAATCGGAAGTTCAGGCAGTCGTTGTTAGAGCATTAAGGGAGGCATTGGTGGCAGGGCAAGTAGTCCCTATCGCTTCGCTCCCTCAAAAACCACAACCGACCGAACTGCCCGAAGGCACTTTGACCTTGCGCCCGCCAACGAGCGAACAATCAACTTTGCGCGTCACTCAACGCGACCTTGCTGACTTTAGGACCTTGCTCAGGCTTCGCTTCGGTCGCACAGAGCAAGCAACCGCCCCATCCACTGAAGCAACCATTCAGCAACTAACTCAACCCATTGCTACCCCTGCACCGACCCAAATCCCAGAACCAACAACTCCATCGCCTCACCCTCCCCCTCAGCCTTTAACTCCGCCCCTCATCACTCGTCCATTAACCTTGACACCTATCAAGCAACTTGCAGCGACCTACATTTTGGCGGAAAACGAGCAAGGCGATTTGTTCATCATCAGCCAACATCGCGCTCACGAACGGGTTTTGTTTGAGCAACTGATTAGGCGAGCGGAAGGCGGAGAAGTTTTGAGACAAGGTTTGGTTGTGCCTTTCACCCTCAACTTAGGTCAGTCTCAAGCAGCGTTTGTGGAAGCCAACCTAAGCGTCCTCAAAAGGGCAGGGTTTGAGTTAGAACCCTTCGGGCGAAACACTTTCATAGTCCGAACCGTCCCCGTTGTGATTGCCCAACGCGACTACGAGCAACTCCTTCACGACCTGATTGACGAGTTGACGGCAGGCGAGTTTCCTTCTTCAGGCGAACTCTTCCACGACCTTCTGGCAGTAGTCGCTTGCAAGGCTGCGATCAAGGCAGGCGATGTCCTGTCATTTGAAGAAATGGAACGGTTGCTTGACGATTTGCTTTCCCTTGAGAACCCTACCCTTTGCCCGCACGGTCAACCTGTAATCATCGCCCTAACCAAATCCGAACTTGACAAACGATTTGAAAGAGGCTAAACATCTTCTTCAAATTTAGTTGGCAAAAAACTTGGGAGGGCGAGGCTCTCACTGAGCCCCAACGGCTTAATCACAACACGATGCACTCAGCACCCTGCTGACCCGTCGGTGCTGCTAAAATTGTTGATAGCAAGCAATGAACTGCCATCAATCAGGAGGTGCTTTTGTGATGGTCAACACCGCCGTTGAGATGGAGGCGCTTGAAGAGAAAATGCCCGAAAGCCCTTGGCATAACAAAAATGTGGAGGCAGTCAAGGAAATTTTAGAGCAGGCACTTTCTGATCATCCAACAGCCGTTGTCTTCCGCGACCTTTTCTTTCACTTCAAAGGCAAGCGATATGCTCCCGACCTTGCCATCGTCCTTCAAGGTTCACCGCCTTTAGAAAGCATAGGCTTAGTCTATCGCGTCCCTGAAGACGGACCTGCGCCTGATGCCATCGTTGAGGTTGCAGTCAGTGCAAAGTCGTTGGGAGAGGCTTTGGGCGAGAAGGTTTACTTTTACGCCGATATGGGCGTTAAGGACTATTTGGTCATTCAAGCCTTTCCTGAAAAACCCGTCAGGCTTTGGTTTTGCCATCCCAAATTTGATGAACTGCCTTGCCCTGTGAATGAAGCGGTTTTGGAGACTTTGGGAGTGAAGGTTTTGGTTCAGGGTCAGAAGGTTCAAATTTTTAACCGTGAAGGCAACGAAATTTTGCCACTAAGAGAAGCAGTGGAGCGGGAACGCCAACAATGGAAGGAAGTAGAACAACGATTGATTGAAGCGCTGGAACAGGAGCGGAAGAAGCGTGAGGAACTTAGTGAAGCGTTGGAGCGAGAACGAAGAAGGCGCGAAGAATTGGAAAAGCGGGTTGCTGAGTTGGAGCGAAAATTAAGGGGCGAAAACTTTTGAGAAAGCAACGAAGCAAGAGTAAATTTCTTGCCGACCGTTCACTTCGTTTCAACAATTTCCCGAACTTTTAGCAGCAGAATCACCCCTGCCAGCATTTCAAAGACACAAAGCAAAAGCACAGCCCTCCAACCTATGCCACTGCCTAAAGTAGCGTTGACGAAATCGCCTAACTTGCCGCTGACGGCTGGACCAAAAACTTGTGGGAGCGTGAAAGCGAACTGCCAAAGGGCGAAGAATTTGCCACCTTCGCTTTTCGGCATCAAGTTGACAGCCAAAGCCCAGTTGGCGACAGCAAAGATGCCTGAACCTGCACCGAACAAAATTGCGGGCGGTTTTGTCATCGTGAAATTTGATGCGGCAACGAAAAGTAAACCACCAACTCCAGCGACGACGGCTGCGATGATGCAAAGTTTGCGCTTGCTCATCCTGTCAGCCAATTTCCCACCGATGAGCACACTGGGCACGCTGACAATTGTCACCAGCAAACCTAACTCCATTGTTGCTTTCGCTGGGTCGCTGACTTTGAGGGTGTCGGCGAGAAACCAGCGCATGAACGCAACGGCAGTATAAAACCCCAAATTGAGCAAAAAGCGGGATACCAAAAGCCAAAGGAAATTGCCATGCTCCCTGAACGGGAAGCAGTAGGCTGAGATGAGATTTTGCGAAAGCGACGATGAACTTTTCGGTGCGGGTCGGTCAGGCAAAGTCGCTGTCAATACGGAAGCGAGCAAAAGCAAAATCGCAACGGAAGCAACGAACCAACGAAGCCCTAAAGTTTCGGCAGTTGTTTTGTCCAAAGTGAAACCCCACTTCCGCCAGTAATTTGGGCTGAGCAAAATTCCAACGGAAACCATCCCCGCAACTTGACCGAAAAGTGACCACAAGCCAATTTGAGCAGAAGCAGAGCCGTGTTTTTCTGGAGGCACTAAATCTGGCAGCAAAGCCCTTGTGGGCGCAGCAGCGAGGTTAAGAAACCACTGAAGCAAGGCGAAACTTATGACAACAAACCAAAAGTTTTCAAGCCAAGCGAAGGCGAAAAGGAAAGGCAGTGATGAAATTGTCCCGACAAGCAGGAAAGGTCGCCTTCGCCCCAAAGGGTGGGAACACTGATCGCTGAGAGGACCAGCAAAAACTTGGCTTGCAAGGGATAGAGCAGCGCCTATCGCTGTCAAAGTCGCTAATGCTCCACCCTTCGCCTCTGGAGGCGCAAGGTGCTCAACTCTAACTTGCAAACCCTGAGTCAAAAATGCCGTCCACAAACAGTTGAAAGGCAACCACCAAACGCTTAACCTCACGAATGTCCAAGCATCCGCCATCCTCAATCTAACCTCCATGAGCACTTTCTCTCAAGCCTTATCTTAGGTTGGCAGTCAGTGGCATCTTTGTCAGGGGTGATGAAACATGGCGCAACCGTTTGATGCTATCGTCATCGGTGCAGGACACAATGGGTTAGTGGCGGCAGCGTATTTGGCAAAGGCAGGTTTGAAAGTTTGTGTTCTGGAGAGACGCCCTGTCATCGGCGGTTGCTGCGTGACCGAAAAACTTTGGGGCGGATACAAGGTTTCAACGGCAGCCTACGTTTGTGGTCTGCTTCATCCAAAAATCGTCAACGAATTGCAGTTGCATCAACATGGCTTTGAAATTTTAAGGCGCGACCCATCATCGTTCACACCTTTGCCCGATGGTGGTTATTTGCTTCTCGGCAGCGACGAAAGGTTCAACGCCGAACAAATTGCCAAGTTCTCCCGAAAAGACGCAGAAACCTTTGCTCACTACGAAGCGGCGATGGACAAGTTGGCTGCTTTCTTTGAGCCATTGCTTGTTCAAACTCCCCCTCGCTTCCCTGAATTCTCGCTCTCGGACCTGCCCACCTATTGGCGCTTACTGTCAAGTTTCATGCGATTGCCTGCGTCAGAGCGGTTGCTGTTCTCGCAATTGCTGACTGCAAGCGCATGGGATGTGCTCAGCGATTGGTTTGAAAGCGAGCCTTTAAAGGTCACGCTGGCGACTGATGGAGTTATTGGGACGGCTTTGCCGCCAACTGCACCAACGACCGCTCTTGTGCTCTTCCACCATGTCATGGGAAGCATCACGGGCAAAAGAGGCGTTTGGGGATATGTTCGTGGTGGGATGGGAGCGTTGAGCGAAGCGATTGCCAATGTCGCTCGGCAAAACGGAGCAAAGATTTTGAACAACGCTGAGGTGAAGCAAATTCTCATCCGCAACGACGCTGCTGCAGGTGTTGTTTTGGCTGATGGCACAGAGATTGAAAGCCGTGTTGTTCTCTCCAGCGCTGACCCCAAACGAACTTTCCTGCAGTTGCTGCCTGCCGATGTTTTGCCTGAGGAATTTGTCCATAAAGTCCAACGCATCAAAACGAGCGCTGCCGCTTCCAAGGTTAACCTCATCGTTGATGGTCTGCCCGAATTTCGGTGCGTAAAGTCAAGGGACGAGCGAACCCATTTGCGTGGGACTATCCACCTTTGCCCTTCTTTAGAGTTCATGGAGCGCGCTTATGCTAATTACGCCCGCAATGAACCCTCGGAGCGACCTATGGTGGAGATGTGCATCCCGACGGTTTTGGACGAGACTTTATCGCCTGACGGCAAACACATTATCTCACTTTTTGTCCAATATGCGCCATACGAACCTGTTGGCGGTTGGAGGCGATGGAAGGACGAATTTGTCAAGCGCACTTTGGCAGTTATAGATGAATTTGCACCAGGTTTTTCCTTGCGGGTAGTCCATTTGCAATCGTTGTCGCCTCAGGATTTTGAGGCTGAGTTTGCTCTCACTGGAGGCAACATCTTTCACGGCGACATGACCCCTGACCAGATTTTCTCCTTCCGACCCTTAGCAGGTTGGGCTCAATACCGAACGCCTTTGCGCGGTTTGTATCTTTGCGGTGCAGGAACTCACCCCGGGGGCGGAATTATTGGCGCAGCAGGTCACAATGCAGCAATGGTGGTGTTGAGGGATTTCAAGCGCCTTCGTTCATAACCCTGCCCATTTCACCCAAACGAGGGCGGCGAGAAAAGTCAAGATGGCGATGCAAACAATTGAAGCGTGCCATGCCCATCGCTGCGGCACGAAACGGAAGAGCCCAACTGCGAACAAATAAGCCATCGCTGCGTGGGCAGGGTAAAAGTATCTTGCTTGAGCCTGAAAGAAGTGGCGGTTGAATTGGATGAACTCAAGGAAGACAAGCAACAGGACGAGAAAGGGCAAAGCGTGGGCGAAAGCGAGGCTGAACTTTCGTTCCTTCAACGCTTTGATGCACGAACGACACGAAACCACGCAGCCGACCCCGATGGCAGCAGTGGCAACGATGCCAATAAATGTCGCTGCGAGAACCCAACCCCAGTCTGGCTCATTTCCTTCAAACAACCGAGCCAAACCTTTCACAGCCTCGTTCGGTTCGCCGTAAATTCCGAGCCAAGTGAACAGCGTAATTTGAGCGACCCAAATGATGTAAGTTGTCAGCGAGAGTGTCCCGTAACGGGCATAGCGACCGCCGGGTTCAAGGAAATCGCTGGGCTTGGGCGAGTCTTTGAAACCTTCCAGAAAGGCTTTCACTGCCAACGGGTCACCGTAAAGGACGATGTTTCGCCAAAGCCACCAACCCGCAGTGATGGCAAAAACGAGAAGGACAGCCAAAGGGGCAAGCAAGGAAATCGGCTTGAAGATAAAAGTTTGGGTTCGTGCCAATTGCCTTGCAGCCTTCCGCTTTTTGGGCGAAGTTTCAGGTTTTAAAGTTTGACCGTTCGCTTGAAGCGAAAGAACGAGCACAGCGACAAAAGACAGCGGCAGCATGATGATGTTGCTGCTTTTCGCCAAAAGTGCCATCCCGCTCAAAAGCCCAGCGATGCCAGCGTCCCGCAACCGTTGCCTATTTGAGTTTGACGAGACGCAAATGTGACAGAGCCAAAGCAATGTCAGCGCAGATGTAGCGCCAGCAGTTGCATCGTTGCCAGCAGAAGCGCAAACGAGAAGGTGGAGAGGAAAAAGCGCTGCAAAAGCGCCAGATAGCGAGGCGACAAGTAAAGAGGCAGATCCGCCGCCTCTCAACCTAAAAGCCAACACGAAAGCGACAACGACGATGAGCGAACCCCACAAAGTTGAGACGAACCTCGCAGAGAGCAAAGCCGCCAAGTTCAGTTCATCCGATTTCAAAAAGGGAGCGGCGAACGGCAGAGCCGTCAGGTAGTAAAGTGGAGGTTGATGAGCCTCATAAGTGCCCATCTCTTTACCGTAGAAGACGGGCAGAGTTCCTGTCTGGTATAAGTGCTGAATGTAAGCGAAGTGAGCACCTTCGTCAGGGGCACGCCAAGCGGGGAAGCGAAACAGATAAGCGATGGCTGCAACCAAATGGAAAACCAACAAAATTGTCAATGCGATGATAATTTTCCGACGCATGACGGTAATCTTATCGTCTCAAAGTTAATGCTGCCAATGTCAAAGCGAAGACCGCCACCATCAAAAGCAAGCACACCACCAAACTTCGCCAAACCCAAGCGAAGTGCTTAGTGTGTGGGCGGTGGTGAATGACAGGTCGCAAAAGGTTAAACCTCGTGAATGCCCATTTGCCGCTTGCCAGCAACCAATTTGCTCCTTGCCAATTCAGGGCTCGCTCAAGCCTCGGTCGCAACCAATAACTCCAAACGAGCGCCGACATTGTGTTCTTACTCCCAAAAGTCACTGCGAAAAATCCATAGACCCAAAGAACTACAGCGAGAGACCAATGTTCGGAGTTGCCATTCGGCATGGTTGCCACCGTTGTTGAAAGTCCAAGCAACCCGAAAAGCACTAAACATTCCAACAACACGAATCCGCCTTCCATCAAACCGAGATAGAAGGTATAGCGGCGAATAAAAGGTGCGCGGCACTTTTTGCCTGCAAAGATACTCACGAAGGCTTGTGGCGAATTGTGGACTATCTGGAGAAGCCCCAGAAACTTGAGGAGGCTGAGACCAATACCGAGAACTATCGCTGCCAATGCTAATCTCCCGGAAACGAAAACCCAACCGCGAGCGGCAATTACGGCAGCGGATAAACCAGTAAGTCCTGCAATGACCCAGAGTGTCCCATGGACCCATTGGTCGTAAAAGCGTCGCTCCATTGTCTCCCAGCATTGGTGCAGAATTCGCTCTTTGACCCAATTTCGTTCTGTCATCGTCGTTTCCCCCTTGCCACCTCAAGGACTTCTTTTGACCCTTCCTGCCATAATTGCTCCAGTAGCCCCCGTCTAATGCCTTCTGAAACCCAATGTCCCACACCATTTTCACGCGGGACAAACTGCCAGTCAATGACAACATGTGTAACTCCAAGACGCTGCCATTCGCTAATCAAGTCGTCAACACCTCGTAACTTTTCGTAGCGGATCAGGCGGTTGTGCCCCCCGTCCGCCCAGAGGTATCGCCTATTAAAATAATAGCCCAAAGGAAAGCCATATGTCGCGATGATCGCACGCCTTGGCAATGCCCGATTGACAAAATCAGCGACCCGAAAAGTCGGCTCAACGGTTCGCAGAAATTCTTCTTTGGACACCAACCCGATAGCGACAGGCAAAGGCGTTAGGGTAACCGATTGCCAAAGAGCGACAATTAAGGTATAAGCCAATCCGACAGAAATCGTGACACGGATAAGAATGTTCGTCAATATCCCCACCCCAACCAACCTACTTATTCCCCATCCCACCAAGATTGAGATGCAGCCCAAGGCAGGTAGCAGGTAGCGCAGATACTGAGCCTCCATGAACCACCAAACAAACCAACCCAACATCACCAATATTGGAACGCTGACAGCAAAAGGCAAGCCCTCAAGGGCGCAGACGAGAATCGCGCTTGGCACAACCGTTAAGGGCATTGGTCCTATTCCCAGCACAGGCAAATCTTGATTGTCAAACTTACCGCATTTCCATTGCATCCCACACTCTCCCCACCGTTTACAAATGCCAAACCACTCACGGGAGCAACGACCGAAACGGATTTCGTTCAGTGTCAGGTTGAAGGGCATGGCGATAAAAGTTAAGATGTCCCTGCTTCCACCGAATTCGCGGTTTGAAATCGTGTAAGTCCGAGCCATTTCCTCTGACCAATTCCTCCCACCAAAGACACTGTAGGCAAATGGAAACACAGGGTTGCCTGTCCAAAGCCAGTTCTTGACATACCAAGGCGAAGCGATTAGCAGGGCGAGAAAAGTCCCGAGGGCTAAATGAGACCATCTCGGCTCTCTCGTTCGCCAAATTGCCCAAGCCCCGAAAGGCAAAAGCAAGCCGATAAGCAGCAAACCAGTGTATTTTGTCCCTGCGGCTGCACCGGCGAATATCCCCGCAACAACCAACCATCTACCGTCGGGTTGGGAGTGAAAGCGGGAAATGGTAAAAAGGCAAAGCAAACCGTAAGCGGTCAGCGCCAAGTCAACATATGCGGTAGTGGCTTCAAAGAAAGCAATAGGCAAAGATGCGAAGAAGACGGTAGCAAAAAGCCCATGCCTTAAACTCCGTTGCCTTGTCGCTGTCCCCCAGCAAAGCAAGGTCAGTTGACAGAGGACGAAAAAGAGCCAATGAAACAATTTCGCCACTGCAGCGCTTTTCAGGTTTGTCAAGCCCAGACCGAGCAGGTAAAGCATTTGAGCCGTCATGGGGAATTGGGCATGGTGCGAAAAGGCGATGTAGTGGATGCGACCTTCTATCCAGTAGAGTTTTGGGACGGCAAGGTGATAAGAAAGGCTATCCCACTCAGTTTGAAGTGTTGGCGGGACAAAACACAAAAGCATCGCCAGAAAGTTCAACAAAACAAGCAACCAAACCCAAACCCTCTCGGTCACCGTCAAATCCGACCAAGTTTCCGAGAAGGGAGCGACGAAGCGCTCTGACTTACGAAGCCCGACCAAATCAACAAAGCCAACAGCGTAGCAAAATCCCAGCCAAAGGTAAAGGGCAGTTCGGTGAAGTAATCCCAAAAGCCCAAAGGCTAAAATGCCGTAAGCGACAACGACCGTCCCCAATCCGAGACTGAGTGTCAACGCTTCAATTCGCGAGACCCCGAAAGACGACATTCGCGCGACCAATGCTGCACCTACACTCAAGATTGCCAACACACACAAAGCGAAAAGCAAAAGGTCAAGAAGCCGTTCCACGAACTCCATTTCGTTCACCGCCTGGTCTGATGACCTCTTCTGGGGTGACGATCAGGTGAGCCTTCACATCTTCTTCAACGACCCACTTGATCAAATCGTCGGCAAACTGAAGCGGATGGGCAATGGTGGCAATTTTCGTCCCTTCATGGACGAAACCGTTGTTAACAAGCATTTGCCATTCTCGGTCGCCAAACTCTCGTCTCGGCGTGAGCCTGTTCCCCAATCGGTCAACGACAACGCTTGAAAGGACTGCGAGGTCGACAGGGGACGAAAGCGGCTGACCGTAGCGAAGGAAGTTGTCAATATCCGCTGCAGCCTTGATCGCCCTTCGTTCCGTTATCTGAAGCAAAGCGGGCTTGTTTTGCCTGATCAAACGCTGCGGGAGCGACACCGCCAATACTTTCCCGCGTTCCAAAACCAGTTCCCTGACCTGACGGAGCACATGGTCGGGTGAAACGAAAATGACCTTCGCCCGCTCAAACTCAGGTTGCTTAGCCAAGAGTTCCGCTGCCTTTTCAGCGCCGACGAAATTGGGAACTCGCCCGAAAACATCAAGGGGGAAAGTGAGCACGCCAGCGTCTTCCATCAAATGCCAAATTCTCCGGCGCAACCTTTCGCGGCGGGTGAGAAGGCGAGGGATGAAAACTCGTTCCCGCATAACTGCTCACCCAACAAGATTTTAACTGCCATCTCCTCGCCTTAAATCGGCTGGAGGTTCAATCTCAAGGAAGCGTAAGAGTTTCTTGGCTTGTTCCCTCAGCAAAGCGGATTTGCTCGTCCGCACGACTTCATTGAGCATCCGCTTCGCCTCCGAATCTTGCCCCAAAGCGAGGTGAGTGACGGCGAGATAAAATTGCGCCTCTTCAGCCTCCCTCGTGTTTGGAAATCGCTTGATCAGTTCGCGGAACTCGTCAATCGCTTTGTGTGCCAATCGGGTGCGATGGGTTGCGTAGAAGAGCCCTAAATGGAGTTTCATGGGGGCATAGTAACCTTTTCGGTTGTCAGGGTCTAACTGCAGGACCTTTTCAGCCAAAGGCAAACCCCGTTTGCCGTCACCTCGCTCAAGGAACCAAACTGCCGCTTCGTAAAGGGTCGGCAAGTCGTTCGGTTTTGCCTTCAGTTGCTTTTCAACGGTATCCGTTCGCTTCCCACTCAAAAAGGCTTTCAGGAAAGCGGCGAAGGCATCCGAGTTCAAATGTCCGACAATTAAATCAACGAGTTTGCCGTTGCTGTCAGTGATGACGACCACAGGGAGTGGGATTTCGTCCCATTGAGGCAAAAACTCCTTCAACCTTTTCTGCTCCTTCACAGCGTCCATTTTGACCACGACAAAGCGTCGCAAAAGCGACAACAACTGGGGGTTGTCAACCGTTTGAGCCATATAGCGTTGGCAAGTGAAGCATCCAGGGTCAGAAAAGTAAGCGAGGACATATTTGCGCTCACTTTTCGCCCGCTTTAAGGCACTTGCCCAATCGTCTTGGGCAGCAACTTCCACAACTGTTGCGCCCAACAAAATCGCAAACAAAATCGCCTTCATCTCAGTTTGCCCCCTTCAGTGTTAAAGTTGCCCAATTCATTGTGACATTGGCTGAAAGAGTGTGCACTATGCAATAAAATCAACTGTGCGCTTCCAGTTGGTGAACTCCAAACTCGTCAATAATGCCAGTTACAAGCGACCACTCAGTCAAGTCGTATAGAGTTAGGTCTTGCGCAACTGGCAATTGGGAAATAGGTGGTGCTTCACCCTTCATCTCTTCAGCCCATCCCAATGGCAATCGTTTCTCCGAAGTCCCAATACTCCAGACTGGCACTCCTGCTTGCTTCGCAAAGAGGGCAAGATGCTTCGTCCCAACTTTATGAACCAGCCCGTCTTCGCACCAAGCGTCAGCGCCCACAAGGAAAACTTTGCACTGCATCAACCACGAAAAGGCTTGAAGGTCGGCAACGAGGATTACGGGCAAACCCAATTTCACTAACGATTTTGCCAAAGCAATCCCCTCGCCGCCGGGCAGGGAAGCGGTGCAAATGATCCCCAATTTTTTGCCCTTCTGATGGGCTTGGACAAGAGTGCGAAAAACGAGGGAACTGAAAGAGTGAGTGATGATTCTGCCCTCTGGGAGCCACTCAGCAGCATGGGCAATTGAGGCTTCGGTATGGGCTTCCAAATCAGCGAGAAATTGCTTAAGCGATGACAACAATTTTTGATGTTGCTTAGCAAACTCGCGAGTCAGTTGAGCCAGATGCCACAGCGGCGCCATTGCGGGATGAGCGTCAGCAATTTTTTGAGCCACCTCAATCAAATTCGTTGGCTTTACACCGTAGCGAACCATTTGAGCCAGCAACCTTGCTGCCCTTTGGGTCAAAACTGCAGCCCCGCTTTTTCGGTCGGAGCAAATTTTTGTCAACCTTGTATGCCAATCCACTTTTCTCACCCCCAGCAAAATTTTTAGTCGCAAAAGTTGCGTGGAAGGTCGGTGCAACCCCCCAGAGATGAGACCACAATGAGGCAGGATGTGGAAAGTAGTGGCACGAAAGAGTTATAATTGGCAGCGTGAAAAGGTGATAGCGAAAATGTCTCTGAGGAAGGAAACTCGCAAGCGAGGAAATTGGTGACCATTGAAGAGGCATTCACTCCCGTCCTGTGGAGAGGTGAAGAAATGTGTCAGATTTCATCGTTAACATTGGCTGTGAAATCCATGTGGAATTGTCCACCTTGCGTTCCAAACTATTTTGCTCCTGCCCAATCACTTACGGCGCACCGCCAAATACGGCAACTTGTCCAGTTTGCTTGGGCTTCCCTGGGGTATTGCCAGTTGTAAACGAGAAGGCAGTTGAAGCGGTGTTGAAAGTTGCGTTGGCTCTCAATTGCAAGATAAACTGGAACACGCAATTTGACCGAAAAAACTACTACTACCCTGACTTGCCGAAGGGGTATCAAATTAGCCAAAAGTATTTGACCATCGGCTACGATGGTTGGCTGGAAATTGATGTGGACAGGGGGAGGAAGAAGGTTCGGATTATTGATGTCCACCTTGAAGAAGACACGGCTAAGTCCATTCACGGAGAAGAAGCGGGAGACCCGATGTCAAGCCTTATTGACTTCAACCGAAGCGGAGTCCCTTTGTGCGAAATCGTCACCTATCCAGACATGAATTCCCTTGAGGAACTTGAAGCCTTCATGGTCTCGTTGCGACAGTTGTTGCTCTACTTGGGCGTTTCTGAGTGCCGAATGGAAAAAGGACAGTTGAGGTTTGAGGCATCCGTTTCTCTGAGACCGAAAGGCAGTGAGCAACTGGGCACGAGGGTTGAAATCAAAAACCTGAACAGTTTCCGAGCAGTGCTGGGAGCAGTTGAAGCGGAGATTAGAAGACAAACGGAAATTCTCAAAAGCGGGGGCAGGGTTCAACAGCAAACTATGCTCTGGAACGAAACACTGAAAATCACCGAACCGATGCGAACGAAGGAAACGGCTCATGATTACCGCTACTTCCCTGAACCCGACTTAGTTCCAATAGTCGTCAGCGAAGAATGGCTCAACCGATTAAAATCGGAGATGCCAGAATTGCCGAGGCAACGGTTTAACAGGTTCATGCGGGAATACGAACTGAGCGAACATGAAGCACGGTTGCTGACGGCAACACCCGTATTGGCGGACTACTTTGAGGTTGCGACCAAAATTTGTGGTGACCCTAAAGCCATCGCTAATTGGATGCTCAGTGATCTGCAAGGGTTGCTCAACGACGCAGGAAAAAGTTGGGATGAATGTCCCGTCTGCCCTGAACACTTGGGCGAAATGGTCGCATTGATGAAAAACGGCACTATCAGCGTTCGCATCGCAAAAGAAGTCCTAAAAGAGATGTTCGCAACTGGAAAGTCCGCTCGCCAAATTGTGGAAGAACGGGGATTGGTGCAAATTACCGATGAAGAAGCGTTAAGGCAAATTGTGGAGGAAGTGATCGCCGCTAACCCGAAAGCGGTGCAAGAGTTCATGTCGGGCAACGAGAAGGTTTTGGGATTTTTTGTCGGGCAAGTTATGAAAGCGACAAAGGGCAAAGCCAACCCGCAATTGGCAAATAGGTTGGTTCGGGAGGCGCTTGAGCAAGCGAAAGTGACTTTAACTTAGGGAGGGGAGAAAAATGACTTGGCTTGATGGACTTTGCATCGTTCTCATTTTGCTGATTGCTTCGGTCGCCAGTTGGCAAGGGACAGTCCGAACTTCTGTGGCAATGGTTGGGTTTTACATCGGCGGCAAGTTGAGCCTGTTTTTCGCCGAAAGGTTAGCCTCGTCTGTGCAGTGGTTCGCATCCGTTGATGCAAACAAAGCCGTCCTATTCGTTGTCGCCTTCGTTGTCTTGAGTGCAATTACCATCGCTGCTGCGTATTTTGTTGACCAAGCCCTTCAGTTGTCGCTGGAGGAAGTTGACCATTTGATCGCTTTCCCTTTAGGGCTCATCGTGGGCATCATACTTGCGCACTGGTTCATTCAAATGCTCGTTTGGGTTTACGGTGGGAAGCCGAGTTTCGCCGCTTTGATCGGCAACTCTCCTGTCGCAAAAGAGATGCTGACCTTTCAAGCGACGAAGGGTGCTATTGCTGCTTTGTTCCAGTGGAAGGAAAGCCATTAACTTTGCTCTCCCGATTTCTTTCGGCGACGCTTTTTCCTGCTTGGCGGTTCAGAGGAAGACACACCCAAAATCCTTCTCAAGTTCCCTATCGCTTGCCTGTAGAGGTAACTGACATAAGTCACCGAAACGCCCAATAAGCGTGCAATCTCCGTCATCGTCAAATCTTCCCAAAACAGCCACTCTATGACCTTTCGGTGAAGTTCTGGGAGTTGCTCAACGGCGCGTCGGACGAAGTATTGCTGCTCAATGTCAACTTGCTCGCCCTCAACTACAAGCCGTTCCAAATCAGTGACGCCCTCTTCTTCCTCTTCTGGGGTTTCGTCAAGGGGAGCGACTTTGAAAAGTTGCTCGGTTTCAAGGACGCGACGGACTACTTCAGGTTTAAAACCCGTCTCTTGAACGAGTTCTTCAAAATTTGGCTCCCGTTTGAGAGTTTGCCTCAGTTTGTTGCGGGCACGCTCAATTTTTATGCGAGCCTCTTGAAGCCATGCAGGCTCGGAGATGAGTTTGCCTTGGTCGCGAAGGTAGTGGCTTATCTCGCCACGAATTTGATACCAAGCGTAAGTCGTGAACTCAACACCTCGGTCGGGGTCATAGCCATCTATCGCCTTTATCAGCCCGATGAGGGCATACTGAATCAAGTCCTCCAAAGGCTCACCTGAATCGGCGAACTGGCGTGCGAGATACTCTGCCAACGGTCGGTATTCGCTTATCAACTCCTCCTTCAGCCTTTCGTCCTTCGTTTTTCGGTAGAGCCGAAATTTTTCCCGTTCCTTCTCACGGTTTCTCTCCTGAGCAGCCAATTTTGAACGCCTCCCAATGAAAGGTTCAATGTCAATTTGCCACTTTTTTCTCACCACATCAATACTTCGGCAGAAAGTGGCATGATACAAAAGGGTCAAAGGTGGCACTTCAAAATCAAGCAACGGGTGACCGAAAAATGCCGAATAATGATTGGGAAAACGAGTGGGAGCACTACTTCGCCGAAAAACCGAAGACCAAAAGTAAGGTCAAGCGCATTAGAGCCATTCTCAGAGGACGGGAATTCGTCTTTGAGACGGACCGAAGCGTCTTCGCTAAGGATTATGTGGACATGGGCACTAAACGGTTGATTGAGAAAGTCCAACTTCCCGAAGAGGGAGAAGTCCTTGATTGGGGTTGTGGCTATGGCGCTATTGGCATCGCCATTGCTGCGACTTGCCCAAAGTTGAAGGTCTGGATGATAGACATCAACGAAAGGGCTGTCGCTTTGGCGAAGCGAAACGCAAAACTGAACAGGGTCAAAAATGTTGTCATCCTTAAAAGTGACGGTTTCTCTGCCCTCCCACTAGAACTTCGTTTTGACGCCATCGTCACCAACCCACCCGTTCACGCCGGCAAGAAAGTGTTGGTCCAACTCATCCGCGATGCTTTTAAGTGGCTGAAAGTCGGTGGAAGTTTTTGGTTCGTGGCGAGAACTCAGCATGGCGCCAAAACTTTGCAACGCATCACTGAAGAGAGTTTCGGCAACGCTGAGTGCGTGGACATTCACGGTGGCTACAGAGTAATCGCTGCCGTGAAAGAGGCTGACGAAAGCCTTACCACACACAACCCCTGATCTTCCTCAGTGTGACGACGGTCATTCCATATTTAAGCGAACTTATGGTATAATCTAAGCGACGCTTCGCCTAATGGGCGAAGAAGGGCAAACGCTGGAGGTGACCTGAGATGATGCTTTATCGGTTGTTCAAAGATGAAGAGGGGCAAACCCTCGTGGAGTATGGGCTTTTGGTGGCGCTGATCGCTTTGGTGGTCATCGCTGCTTTGACGATTCTCGGGAGAAAAATCGCCAACACATTCAACGCTATCAATGAGAATTTGCCGTGACGCAAAGAAGACACTGCAGGTCAGTTTAAAGCCTGCAAGAAAGTTAGCCGAAAAATTTTAAGGAGGTGACCTAAGATGTTGCTTCGCCGGTTGCTTAAGGAGGAAGAGGGACAGACCCTCGTGGAGTATGGGCTTTTGGTGGCGCTGATCGCTTTGGTGGTCATCGCTGCCTTGACAGTCCTCGGTCGCAAGGTCGCTAACACTTTCAACTCAATCAACGAAACTTTGCCGTGAACTCATGTTGATGGGAGGGAGGCGGACTCACACAAGCCTCCCTCCCAAAATTTCCTCAATGGTCACAGATATTGGGTCGCAATTCGCCTGCTACGGGTGTCCAATTGCTCAAAATTCTTGATTTCGTAACGATTGCCTTCCTCATCCACGAGAAATATGCGTGGGTAGCGGGAAGTATAAATGTGTTCGCTTCCAGGAACGATGAACTCTTTGAAGCCTTCGTCGGTCTCAACTTGCCATCGGGTGTATCCCGTTTGAGTCAATCTTTCCACTTTCAAAATGCGCAAAATCTCGGGGATGTGGTAACGCCTCTCTAACTCTTCGCGGACAATTTCCTGAGAAGCAGCATCCAGTTCATTGATGTCAACGATTATGCCCACTTCGTTACCATCAGTGTCATAGACGATGAGGTATCGCCAAGGGTCACTTATTGGCAATGCCCGAAGTATCTTGCCAACAGCGATGGCTTCTTCGTTCCAAACGAGGACGATTTGCCCGTCCTGCATTTTCAAAAACTTCGCCTCCCTGCCCTTAATGACCCGCACCTCTATGTCTGGCTCTAATTCCCAAGCGTATGACATAGATTTTCCCTGCCTCCCCAAAGTTCACCGAACTACTTAGCCTTGCTTTCAACTGGTGATTTACGCTTGTTCCCATTTCCGCCGTTGAAATCCGTTGCCGACAAGGTTTCACTCATTCGCATTTGTATTTCAACCAAGCGCTTGTAAATTCCGTCCCCTTTTGCCATCAACTCATCGTGAGTTCCTTCTTCCACAATCTCGCCATTTTCCAAGACGATGAGTTTGTCGGCTTTGCGCAATGTGGAAAGTCGGTGAGCGATTGCAATTGTCGTTCGCCCTCGCAGCAATCTTTCCAATGCTTGTTGGATGGCGTATTCGCTTTCGCTGTCAACAGCCGATGTCGCTTCGTCCAAGATGAGAATTTTGGGGTCACGCAACAAAGCCCGTGCGATTGAAATCCTTTGTCGTTGACCGCCGGAGAGTTTCATCCCCCGTTCACCGACATAGGCATCGTAAGCGTCAGGGAACTCCATGATGAATTGATGGGCGTTGGCTGCTTTCGCTGCTCTGATTATATCCAGCATATCAGCGTCGGGTTTACCGTAAGCAATGTTTTCCTTAATTGTCCCGTGAAAGAGGTAAGGTTCTTGGAGAACCATGCCGATATTTGAGCGCAGTGCGACCAAGTCAATTTTTCGCAATTCAATTCCGTCCAACCTTATGCTCCCTTCAATCGGGTCGTAAAATCGTGGGATCAACGCAGCCAAAGTGCTTTTGCCTGCACCGCTTCGTCCGACGATCCCGACCATTTCGCCGGGGCGGATCTCAAGATTGATGCCCTTGATGACCAACTCGCCGTTGCCTGGATAGGCAAATTTGACATTTTCAAACACGATGTGCCCATTAACTTCTTTAGGGACAACGGCTTCTGGGTCGTTCCTAATATCAGGCTGAGTATCCAAGATTTCAAAAACTCTTTCCGCCGATGCTTTCGTCCGCTGGATGACATCGTTGAGTTGGGCGAGGTTTTGGACTGGCATGTAGAAGCGCTGGAGGTAGAGGGTGAACATCGTCAACACACCCAAACTCAATGTCCCTTCCATAACTTGCTTGCCACCTACAAACCAGACGGCGACAAGGCTGATAGTGCTGATGAGCCCCATAGTCGGGAAGAAAGTTGACCAAATCAAAACCCCTTGAAGGCTTCCCTTAAGGATGCGCTCGTTCTTAGTTCGGAACCTGTAAACTTCGTGCTCTTCCTGATTGAAGACCTTCACAACCCTGATGCCACCGAGAGTATCAGACAGGAAGGATGTCAAGTCACCCCAAGCGTAGCGGAGACGGCGATAAACAGGCAGAATGAAGTCCTTGTATTTGACCGTCATGACAAAAAGCAATGGGGTTGGTGCCAACGCGATTAAGGCGAGTTTCAAGTTCGTCTGAAATAAAACGAACCCAATGCCGAACAGGGTAAGCAAGTCCACGAAAAACTGAGGGATGCTGTGAATGAGGAAACCCTCAAGCATCCCGACATCGCCAGTAATTCGGGACATCAGTTGTCCTGTCCTGTGAGTGTCGTAGAAACTCAACGAAAGCCGTTGCAAGTGTTGGTAAAGTTCGGAGCGCATGTCGTAGAGGACTTTCTGTCCGAGCCACGACATCAGGTAAGTCCTCGCAAAGGAGATGACCGTGTTGACGAGGTAAACCCCAAGCAACAAGGCGCTGAGTTGCCAAAGCAGTTTCAGGTTCTTCTGCGGGATGGCTTTGTCAAGGAGCAACTGCATCAGTTTTGGGGGAAACAAACTCAAGCCCGTCACGAGGAGTGTCAGCACCAAACTCAAAATCGCCCAGTGCCAATAAGGGCGAAGGTAACGGAAGAGGCGAAGCCAAAGGCTTTGACTGTCGCCACTTCTATCACCACTGCTACTACTGTTACTACCCATAACGAATTCGCCTCCTTCCGAACGGTCAACAACGGCTACACCGTTGCCATAAGACAACTTTCAGCCTTAAAGGTTACGCACAATGGTCATCAAGAATAGGAGACTTTGGCGACATTTTCGCTTAATTTCCGACAAAGCCCCATTCCAACATCCCCAATCGCTTTACCGCTGTTGACCGCAGGCAGAACAATTTTAAATGGCTTTCAAAGCGCCACTTTGCCTGCCTTACCGAGTGACAAATTGTAGTCGCAAATTTTAGTGCGTCAAGGAGAACAAGGGGTAGTCTGGAAAGTTCTCCGTCGGTGAAATTACTGACGCTGACTTGCTTGCAAGCCATTTACGACGGCTCTAAACTTTGGCTGAATGCGGGGAATGTAGAAAGGAGAGGGTGAACGAGATGGAAAAGAAAGTCAATGTGCTACTGGACACAGACATCGGCGACGACATTGACGATGCGTGGGCTTTGGCAATCTGCTTGACACATCCACGAATCAACTTGCTGGGTGTCTCAACAGTCTACAGCGATACTAATGCTCGCTCCGTAATTGCCCGCTGGTTGGTGGAAGCGAGTGGGAAGTCAGTTGAGGTTGCTGCAGGGGAAAGCCACCCGATAGGGAAAACCGTTCAACTTTACTGCCCAAACCAGATGAAAGCCATCCCCGATGAGGACGAGCGGAGACTAAAAGTTGGGCGAACCGATGGCGTCGCACTTTTGGCAGAAAAGACGAAAGCCTTTGATGGCGGTGAATTGGTGCTATTGACAGTTGGTCCACTCACCAACGCAGCGAAGTTGCTGACCGAGCATCCTGAAGCGGCTCGGAAAATAACACGCATTGTGTCAATGGTTGGCACTTTGCTTCCCGACCACCCAAACCCAGAATACAACGCGGCTGTTGACCCAAAAGCGACTCGCATCCTATTTGAGTCTGGGAAACCGCTAACGATGGTGGGGTTAGATGTGACCTTGCGGTGCAGGTTCAGTGAAGCCGATTTGGAAGAGTTGGGGAGAAGTGAAAAGTTGCTAACGCGTCGTTTGCTTGCCTTGACAAAAGTATGGCAAGATGCTCATCGCCGTCCTGACGGTTCTGTGCCATTGCCTATCCTCCACGACCCGTTGGCGGCATTGGTTGTCGTTGAACCTGAATTGGTCACCCTGACGCCGATGAGAATTGTTGTGGACGAGAAGGGGCGAACTTTGAAGGCTGAGGGGGAACCCAACTGCTCGGTCGCAACCGATGTCCATCCATCTGCTGTTGTCAGTAGATTGAAGAACCTGCTGATGTGAGTGTTACGGTTTTTAACGGGAAGCGCTAAAATAACAGCGGCAATTTGGCAAAGAGTTCAAGTGGAGGGATGGCCGAGTGGTCCAAGGCGACGGCCTGCTAAGCCGTGGCGGGATTAAAGTCCCGCCCCCGGGTTCGAATCCCGGTCCCTCCGCCATTTAGGTGCGCCCGTAGCTCAGTCAGGATAGAGCGTTGGCCTGCGGAGCCAAAGGTCCTGGGTTCAAATCCCAGCGGGCGCGCTATAAACTCAGCATAAGGGCGAATGCGCCCGTAGCTCAGCCAGGAAAGAGCACTGGCCTCCGGAGCCAGGGGTCGCAGGTTCAAATCCTGCCGGGCGCGCTTGAGCAACTGTTAAGAACTCCTAAAAAGAAGTGCCCCCGTAGCTCAAGAGGACAGAGCGCTGGCCTCCTAAGCCGGAGATCCCCGTTCGAGTCGGGGCGGGGGCACTTTTGCTTAACTATCCCACCTCCCTTGACACCTGCAAAAGGCGATACACCTTTAAAAGTCACAATTCCCATTAAATGACCGTCGGGCGAGAAAGAAAGAGACGAGACAGGGGCACAAAAAAGACAGAGAACTTAGAGCGAGATTTTTTGCCCCCACAATTTTTCCAAGCCAGTTCCCTCAAACTGAGGAATTGTTGCGATGGATAATGTGAGGTGATCGTTGCCAGAAACTTGCTTTCGGAAGTCGCAAGATTTGTCAGGCTGTAGTCTGCATGGTTGGCGATCGTAGTGAAGAAACTTGTCAGAAGTCGTGGTAGGCTATCTTGGAGGTTTACGGTGGTTGCCAAAGTTTTAGTGGTTTCTGGCAGGCTCATGGTTTAGTTTTTCCGAAGGAGAAGCATCAAAGTGTTGAGAAAGGGAAGGTCAAAATGGCTCATATTGAGCGATGGCACAACACTGACAGGCAGAGATTGTCCCGTTATGTTCGCAAGAGTTTGTCTTTCTCTAAGTCGCTTTATCGGCAGTTGAACCATTGACCTGTTTAGCGACCAAACCTGCTCTTGAGCCAGTTGGAATCTCTATTTCTCGTCCCAACAACCTCGCCAACACCCAGATTGCGCCCCATTTGTCAAGGGGGCGGTTTTCACTGCCGCATCTCGGTGACTGGACACAGGAAGGACAGCCTGCCCTGCATGGGCAGTTGGCAATCGTTTCCAAAGTCCGACTCAACAACTCTTCCAACCGCTCAAATGCCGCCTCGGAAAAGCCAGCACCGCCTGGGAAACCGTCGTAAATGAAGATGGTGGGTTGGCGGGTGTCGGGATGCCAAGGGGCATAAGAGATGCCCGCCACATCGTCAGGGTCAGCAGAAACGACTAAAGGCATCATGGCAATGGCTGCGTGTTCGGTTGCATGAAGTGAACCCATCAAGTGAAACTCGT
>Ga0197143_1000966_pt1 | contig 26314 bp, 19 predicted proteins | sample GBS70_MetaG_FD_148603 | JGI IMG/M metagenome (GOLD analysis project Ga0197143, IMG submission 148603) | Sediment microbial communities from Great Boiling Springs, Gerlach, Nevada, United States - GBS 70_MetaG | ecosystem: Environmental > Aquatic > Thermal springs > Hot (42-90C) > Sediment... | reverse complement strand
TCGCCGAAAAAGCCTTCCACCAAATAAGCCTCGAAAAGCTTGAGCAGGCCCTAGCGACGGCATCCAAGGCCGATGCAGCAATCTACGTCTCACATCCAGCCGGGCCGATAAACGCCGCAAACACAGCCCTAGCCGAGAAGCTGATAGAGAAAAGCGTGCCAACAATCGTTTACGGTGATGCGGCTGTTAAGGCGTGCTGGGCGCGGGTAGAGCGGCTGAGGGAGCTCGAAGACATCCTCAAACAGGTAACAAAGCAGGAGGGCCGTGGAATCCCAAAGACACATCTAATCCAGGCAGGGCAAAAATCCTCATAGCCCAGCTACCGTCGGGCAAAGGGCTTACCTTATCAACATCCTCCGCCGTATCTCAAAAGACAGTGGAAACGCACCGCCACATCATCAGCCGAATCCTTATGCTATCTACAAGTTAACAGGAACTGTTAAAACAAAAACCTATACAGTGTAGCCTTGTTCTTTCAGACTCTCCAACACAACACATTCATTTCCTTAACTTTGAGTAACGGGATGTATTTCAATCTCTGGATTTCAGTGTTTAGACTCCCGCTCCCCCTCACAAGTCAATAAGCAGCTCATCCAACTCCTCCCACGCCTCACCATGGCTTAGAACCTCGAAAGCCAACTCATCTTTCACCCGATAAAACCTCACACATTAACTGGGTCTTCCCCACTTCTCAACAGCCCTACGCCCACCAACTCTAAGTCGAGACTGTTAGACGCCAGGTTATCATCCGGAGTGCATACGGGTTTATTGAAGAAGGTGAAAAATATCGGAGAGAGGTGGGAGTGAATTGATTAATCTTCAGAGTTTATTCTACCGGCATGAGTTAAGAAAGGGTCCGGAATGCAGTTAAGATAATATGGCCACTAAAAATTTAATTACCAAGAGCGAACATAACTTTTGAGGTGTTCCAATGGTCTCCCGGCTCGTAGGACTTGGTATCAGTAATGTTGGTGGTCGGAAATTTGTCACAGGCGGCGGTAGGTTTGTGGATGATGTGTATCTGAGGGGGATGCTTTATGGCGTATTTGTGAGAAGCCGATACGCACACGGCAGGATACTGAAGATAGATAAGACAGGGCCCATGGATGTTGATGGCGCCATAGCAGTTTACACCGGCGATGATCTACGGGTCAACCTTCCTAAGATCGGGATGCAGGGTCTGAAGGAGCCCAATATATTCCCGCTGGCCATAGAAAAGGTGAGATATGTAGGAGAGCCTGTAGCGCTTTGCATCGCCTCTAACCTATATGCGGCACACGATATGGCGGAGATGCTGGACATATCCATTGAACCGCTAAAACCTGTCACAGATCCTGAGAAGGCCGCCGAAACAGCAGATATGCTTCTCTATGATGAGCTAGGAGACAATATAGCTCTTAGGCTAGAGTTCAAAGGCGGGGATCTAGAGCAGGCCTTTAAAGATGCTGACACCATAATAAGACGTAGGATTAGACTGAACAGGAGTGCAGCCGCACCCATAGAGACCCGTGGAACCTTGGCTAGCTACAGCCCTTCCACCGGTATTCTAGAGGTCTGGACAAGCACGCAATTCCCCCACATACTCCGATCCCAGCTGGCAGCCATACTAAGCCTCCCGGAAAACAGGGTTAGGGTAATAGCCTGCGATGTAGGAGGTGGCTTCGGCTCCAAGGCCCACATATTCAGAGAAGATGTAGCCTTGGCCCAAGCTGCAATAACCCTCGGACGGCCCATCAAATGGATTGAGAGTAGGAAGGAAAATCTGGAGTCTTCGATACACGAGAGGGAGCAGGTGCATGTTCTGGAGATAGCATGTAAACGAGATGGCACGGTTTTAGCAGTGAAGGATAAATGCTATGCAGACTTGGGAGCCTATGGTGCCCCACCATGGGGTGGTGGCGCCCTCTCGATGTTTACCAGTGTGCTACTGCCTGGACCGTATAAGCTTAGGGCATACTCCAGCGAGCACATAGCTGTATACACCAACAAGGGACCATACGGTGCAATAAGGGGGCCGGCGTTACTTCAGGCTAACTATGTTATAGAGAGAGTAATGGACATTGTTGCACGTGAGCTAGGGCTTGACCCTACTGAGGTACGGCTCAAGAACCTGGTGAGAAGCGATGAAATGCCTTTTACAACTCTAGGCGGTCAGGTTTACAACGCGGCAACCTTCGATGAATGTCTCAAGAAGCTTCTCAAGCTTATTGATTATGAGAGGTTGAAGGCAGAGCAGATTGAAAAGAGGAAAAAAGGAGTGCATGTGGGTGTCGGGTTCTCCATCCTTGCTGAATATGGTGCCTTCAGCTCTGCTGTAAACGCGCTGTTCCATATGGGTGGATTTGACTCTGTAAAAATTTCCGTTGAGCCCAGTGGTAAGGTGACTGTCTCATCAGGCCTTCCAGACATAGGGCAGGGCATTTCAACAGCCCTAGCCCAAGTGGTGGCTGATAAGCTCCAGATACCGGTTGAGGATGTCATAGTGCTTCCCTGCGACACCGCCTCATCACCATATGGAGTTGGATCCCACAGTAGTAGAGGAGCGATCGTAGGAGGTAATGCGGCTTCCATCGCAGCAGATAGAATCTTGAATAAGATGAAGCGGATCGCAGCATCAACCCTTGAGGCTGATCCAAGGGATATCGAGTATAGTGGTGGGAGGTTCTATGTTAGGGACGACCCCTATAAGGCGGTTAGCTTTAGAGATGTGGTTACGACGGCATATTTAACACCAAACAAACTGCCCAAGGATTTAGAGCCTGCACTGGTAGAGCTATGCTTCTTTGAACCGGCTAGCCCTATAACATGGGCTAATGCAGCACACGCAGCCATAGTAGAGGCTGATGCTGAGACAGGTAGCGTCAAGGTGGTGGCCTACTATGTTGTCGAAGATTGTGGAAATATGATAAACCCATCCATCGTCGAAGGTCAGATTGTTGGAGGCGTAGTACAGGGAATTGGCCACATCCTCTATGAAGACCTGAAATATAGTGAAGACGGCTCCCTCCTAACAGCGAGCTTTTCTGAATATTTAATTCCATCAGCGATGGAGGCTCCCTCCGTGACTGTCCAATATCATCCAAAACCGGCGCCTGACAATCTTGGAGGCTATAAGGGTGTTGGTGAGGGAGGCACCATAGCTTCTCCAGCCGCCGTTGCCAACGCCGTAGAGGATGCCCTCTCACACCTGGGTTTGAACTTAACCGACGCAGCCATCAGCCCCTTCAATGTCTGGAGAGCTTTAAAGGGCCAATCACTACCTAAAGTCTGAAAAAGTTATTAGTGCCCTAAGCTAGGCTTCGGTAGTATGGCGAGTGTTAGACTTGAAAATGTATCCAAGAAGGTTCCCGGAGGCGGCGGAGTCTACGAATTAAATCTTAATGTCGATGATGGAGAGTTCTTCGTCATTGCCGGTCCTCCGGGATCTGGAAAAAGTATGGTTCTCAGATTGATTGCAGGACTTGAAACCCCTGACGAAGGTAAGATATACTTGGGCAATGAGCTCATAACAGATTTACCGCCTCACCGCAGGGGGATCTCAATGGTCTTTCAATCACTGGCCTTGTATCCCAACAAGACGGTTTTTGAGAATATTGCATTCCCCCTAAGAGTCCAAAAATTGCCTGAGGCCGAGATTAGAAGCCGTGTAAAAGATGTGGCAGCCTTTCTCAGGATAGACCATATACTCAACAAATATCCAAGGTTCCTCAGCGGTGGTGAGCAACAGAGGGTTGCGGTCGCCCGAGCTATGATAGTTAGGCCGAAGCTCTTCCTTTTCGATCAGCCCTTGGCCAACTTGGATGCCATAATTAGAGTTGTGATGAGGGATGAGATAAGACGTATAGTTAAGGAGACTGGGACTACAGCAATATATGTAACCCATGAGAATGTTGAAGCCCTCTCGATAGCTGATAGAATAGCTTATATGGAAAAGGGTAGGGTGGTCGCGATTGGTACGTCGGAGCAGTTTCTCAACGACCCGCACGACTTCAGGGTAGCGAGATATTTCGCCGACGTAAACTATGTCGAATCCACGCTTGAGGAGCTAAACGGTCGGGTCTACGTCAACTTCCTATCGACGAAGTTGGAGATACCTTCTGCCCCGTCTGTCGGGAGAAAGGTTATTCTTGCATTCAAGACAAATGATGTCACCTTAGGCAAGGGTCTCCAGCCCAGCGAAGGTATGCTGGTGGAACGTGGCGAGGTGACAATGGTGGAGGAGCATGTTAGAACACGTATCTACTCCCTCAAACTCTCCGACGGTTTCGAGATCAGGGCCTATACAAGTAAGCATTTCGAGCTCGGTGAGCGGGTGGATGTAATGATAAGGCACGATAAGCTATACATCTTTGACGGTGAGACGATGTCTCGGCTGTCCTAAGGATGTTATGAAGCGGCCCGTCTTGCGGTTCAAAGACCTACCTGCAATAACCTTAGTAGTCCTATTATTGCTGTTCATATATGTCCCGTTTATCTGGACGGTAAGCACTTCCTTTAAAGGGCCACAGGAGTGGGCTGCCAGACCGCCCACTCTTATCCCATCCAATCCAACCCTGGCCAACTACTTAGTCCAATTCGTAACACTGCCAAAGGAGGTTTATGGATCGTGGTATGCATCATATGGCAGTGCTTTACCTTTTATACTCAACAGCCTGATAGTAACTGGGATGACAGTTTTAGCCGTAGCCTTCCTAAGTATAATCATCAACTACCTATCCAAGACCTCGAACCTTGTGGATCGTCTTTCACCAACGCTTGTCTTCGTCGATGCCATACCGAAGATCACAATGGCGGTGGGATTCTTATGGCTATTCACAGTTTTAAGAGGTTTTTACGATAGCTATCAAGGACTATCCTTTGCCTACATAGCTGAGACCATTGGACTATCACTGGTGGCTGTACGTCTCTTCTATGACCGGGTGCCAGCGGATATTGAGCAGAGCATGACACTTAATGGCTATGGTAGATTTCGTGCCTACCTCTCAAACCTGTGGGGAAACTGCCGAACAGGCCTAGCCCTCATGCTCTTCCTCACTTTCATACTCTCTTGGCAGGATTTCACCTACGCCCTAATACTCACCAACTTCAGATCAACCACAACCGTCAGACTAGCATCATTCACACATGAGGTGGGGGAGCTCTTCGGCCCTAAAGCCGCCTTAGCCACTCTAATTGCACTGCCCTCACTAGTCCTAACTACACTGCTCTGGTCTAGGCTTAGAGAATACTATCCCGCAGTGCAGCTCTATGAGGCTACCGTCAAGCAGAAATCTTCTAGGAGGCACTGGGCTGAGATGGTTAAAGATGGACTATTTCTCATTCTCTATAGCCTGCTTCTAGTAGTCCCGATTGCCATGGCCGCATTTCACTGGATACTAATCCCCTCACCCACACCGTTGATAGACAGACTTGTTGCTCAATCACTGAAGTACTGGGATGCGGTTACACAGAGCGCCTACTATCTAGCCCTACTAAGAACTTGGGCCATATCAAGTTTGACCATACTCGCCACCTCTGCAGCCGGATTGCTCGTAGCATATCTAACCATATTCCACGGTGAAAGGTGGGGACGGTACGTCTTCCCGCTTATGATGATACCTCTCTTTATCCCGCCCATAGTGTCTGGATATACTTTCAGGGTCCTCTTCTATCCGTCAGGGCCGGTAGAGTCTTTCATCAGAGGAATCGGGCTCAGGACCCCAAGCCTTCTCGCCGATCCGATGGGTGCCTTCTTAGGTGTGACTGCCGCCAATATATGGTCCAGCATACCGTTCGCAGTTCTAATCATGTATAGTGGTAGCCGAACCGTTAACCGGGAGCTATGGATGTCATCGATTGTCATGGGTGCTGGATATCTCCGGACCTTCTTCACGGTTGTGGTCCAACAGATCAATCGATATCTACTTCTCGCAGCCCTACTAGTCGGCATACATACTTTTGAGATATTTGACATTCCTTATATTATGACCTACGGAGGACCAGGCTCCGCCACTGAGACAGTAAGCTTTTTCATATATACAAACGGCTTGAGGGCAGGTGACCTGCTGTTCGCGTCAGCTCTCTCGGTCATAACAGGTTTTATACAGATCACATTCACGCTGGCACTTTTGAGGCTTATCCGAAGGGCTGGCTAAACTGTTTTTCAAGACTGCGTGGTGCATATAAGAGCAGCCCTGTCTTTCTCGAGTAAATGTAAATCTTCTCAAGGGGAATGTGGATGAACACCTTTGAATCTACTGGGATGTACTCAACAGTAATCACTTTAACAGTCTTTCCATTGACATCCACAAGGTAAATGTTCTCGGCGGCTACCCGCTCTATAGTCCTTATACGGCCCTGGATGACCGCGCCGTCCCCGGTCTCTACAGGTTTCAATGACATAGTTGCATCCTCAGGCTTGAATCCCCAAATTATATCCTCTTCACCCACTGATTGTGCATGGGGGTGGAGTAGGCGGTTTGAGAGCTCGGGTGATGTTATATACGACTTATCAGCAAGATTTTCAATCCTACCCTCCAGCAAATTCATAGGTGGTGTCCCGACAAACCCGGCCACAAAAACGGTGGCAGGCTTATAGTATATCTCCTCTGGACGACCAAGCTGCATTATTCTACCTGCCTGCATAACAGCCAAACGGTCACATACAGATAAGGCCTCCAGCTGATCGTGAGTCACGAATATTGTAGTTATTTTGAGAAGTCTCTGGATCCGCTTGATATGTCTTAAGGTCTCCATTCTGAAAGTTGGGTCAAGGTTGCTCAGGGGCTCGTCTAGTAAAAGGATGTCTGGATCATATATTATGGCCCTGCCAAGTGATAAAAGTTGCATCTGAGCTGGCGTCAACTTGCTTCCCTTTACGTTCAATATATCCTTAAGTCCCAAGAGCTCTGCCGTCTCATTCACCTTCCTACGCCTCTCCTCTGCTGGAATTCTCCTGATCTTAAGGGGATAGGCTAAGTTATCGAATACCGTCATGTTATAGAAGATGGCGTAGCTCTGGAAGACCATGCCGATATTCCTTTTTTGGGGTGGCAGCTTGGTGACATCATTGCCATCAAACAGGATGCGTCCGCTGGTCGGTGTCTCTAACCCCGAGATACAATAGAGCGTTGTTGTCTTCCCACAGCCTGATGGGCCAAGTAATCCAAAGAACTCGCCAGACTTCACAGTGAAGCTGATACCGTCAACTGCAGTAAATTTGTCGTATATTTTAACCAGCCGATCAACCTCAACGGTTGTCATCTTCTCCCCTTCACGGCTCCGAGTGTAAGCCCTACCACTAGGTATTTTTGAACTATATATCCGAAGACAACGGCTGGTATTAACGCTATCAGTCCTAGGGCGGCCATAGGCCCATACTGGTATCCGCCACCGAGCTGTAGCTGACTGATCGCAACGGGTATCGTGGTTGCTCTCCCACCTACGGTGAACATTAGGGCAAATGCATACTCACCCCAGTTGATTACAAATGTAAAGAGAGCCGCTGCCAGCATACCATTTTTTACGATGGGTAAAACTACCTTAAAAAATGCTCTAACATGGGATAGGCCGAATAGTATCGCTGAGTCTTCTATGTCCTTCGGGATCTCGTCGAAGAAGGTCTTCATGATCCAGACAACGTATGCCACGCTCACGGCCATGTAAATGAGTGAGAGACCCCAATGCGTGTCCAACCATCTTATCAAGCTATATACAACTATCAGTGGTATGGCTATAGCTACAGGTGGGAACATCCTAGTGGCTAGTATGAATATGTAGGTGAAGAGACCGCCTGTCCTATATCTCGAAATGGAGTATGCGGCCAGAGTGCCGATGAAGACTGCCCCTATGGTAGCCGAGACTGCGATTATTATACTATTGGTGATGTATGGAACAGCGCTCGGGCTCGCGGAGAACCCTCTTCCCAAAGCCTGCAAAGCACTCTCTCTAAGTGGTGTGCCCGGCTCGGAGAAGATTACTATGTAGTTTTCGATCCTAGGTGTTGTTGGAAACCATACAGGTGGATATGCCGACCACTCGCCCGGCAGCTTTAATGATGTCGTGGCCATCCAGTATATGGGGAAGAATGCGATGGCAGCAGCCAAGACAGCTATTATGGTTCTTACGACTTTCCAGAGTCTAGACATGTCCTAAGTCCTCGCATAGATTGACCTAGTTAGGAAGTAGGTTGCAACGCTCAGAGCTAGCAGCACTACAACCGCACCAGCTGCTATGTATGCAGTACGCAATGTCAGAAACCCCTCCTTATACAGGAAAATGGAGAGAGTTTCAGTGGCCACTCCAGGCCCGCCGGCTGTCATAAAGGCAGGTATATCGAAGAGTTTGAAGCTCTCAAGAATGCGTATGACTACGGCGATCATTATGAAGGGTTTTATGTAGGAGAGTAAAATATCTTTTATTACCCGAAGCTCCGACGCGCCCACTATCCTCGCAGCCCTAATCTGATCTAATGGCACTAGGCTCAGGCCGGAGAGAGTTATCAGAAAGACCAGAGGGGTCCACATCCAAGAGTCAGCTAATATGATGGAAACAGGTGCTAGTTCGGGCGATGAAAGCCATCTAATCTCAACAGTCTGGCCAGTAACCAAGCTCAAGAATGCGTTGACCGGTCCTTTGGTAAAGAGCATTATATAGAACATCAGCGCGACTATAAGGGGGGATGCCATCATAGGCATTATCATGATTGTGGAGAGAATCCTCCTACCATAGACGCCATAATAGAATAGCAATGCGAGCCCAAGACCTAACACCACCTGAATCGTCACACCCGCCAGCGCGAACAAAGTCGTCCTGAACACAGCTCCCAAGTATCTCGTACTACTTAATATATCGACATAATTGTCTAGGCCAAGCCATTTGGCGTCAAAGGGGTTGGCTGAGACAGCGGGAGACCAGTTTGTGAAGCTTAGGTAGATGGCTAAAACAAATGGGGCCATTACAATGCCCCATAGCAGGACTTCAATTGGTATTATAAAGATTGTCTCGACACGTTTAAGACTCTTAAGCCTGCTGGACACCTTTTACACCCTTAAAATTTGTGGGTGTTTAGATAGGCTTTAGGCCCAGCCAACCATCTGGCGATATTTCGGTGGGTAGAACTGTTTCTGGAAGTTCCACTGGTCTCTAACCTTTGAGAGTTTACCCTCGTCCGCCAATGTAGCCAGTATAGTCTTCCACTCCTCCTCGGCGTTCTTCAAAGCATCTTCGGCGCTCTGCTGCCCTAGGTAGAACGGGTTGAACTGAGCCCGTAGCTTATCTAATAGTATGAACGAGCGTGGTATAGTGAATGGTGGTGCGCCGTTGTCATAGTTGTCCAAAAGGTTGAGGAGATTGGGCGCGTATATCTTGACAATGGCCGGGTGTAGGAAGTGACCGTATCTGAATGGGTCGAACCATCCAGGCTTAGAGATTGCAACCGTACTGTTCTTGGGTGCGGTGATCCACTGAAGGAAGAGGTAGGCCAATTCTTGGTCTGGTGCATACTTGTTCTGGAACGCCAGTACGCCGCTGAAGTAGCCGCTCACATATATCCTCTCACCGTTGGGATGGATGTAATGTGGTATGTGGAACTGTTCGATCAGATTTACAACCTTTGAGAAGGATGGGTCGTTGACATATTTTGCCAGTGACGGCCACTGTAGGCTGAGTGCAGCTTTACCAGCTGGTACATCAGTGTACTGCTCCGTAAAGTCGCCTGAGAAAACGATATCATCCATATTCTGGGTTATCTCCTGCTGCTCCTCAAGCGCTTCAAGCGCTCTCTTATTGTTAAAGTCGGGCTTCACATCATCAGTTAGATATTTACCACCTCTTGGGAAGTATCGTAGAGCCCAGTCGAAGTTGCTGTATCTCCTCTCCCTATAGTTCCACGCACCCCTCGTCCTGTTTCCGGCAGTTACTATGTTAAGCCCATCTAAAAACTTGACAAGTCTGTTATAGAGCTTCCAATCCCATAGATTCGGATCCGGTATCCGGTTCCCGGTCTCCTGCGCAAACTTGTTGTTTATATTTTCATCTTTCACTATATCCATCCTAACAAGCATGGTCCATACATCGCCGTCTGCGACGAATGAAAACCTTCTGCCGAGCACATTTCCCACCGATGCGCAAAGCGGATGAGGTGGGTTGGCGTCGGAATTCAGCAAATTGGCCTCATCTATCCCCCTCGGGTCGTAGTTGGGGTCATATTTCTTAACGTATTCCGTCATATCAGCTGTCAGCCCGGCATCTTCAAAATCGCCGATAACCTCAGCCGGTGGGGCACATGTAATATGCCATGAGCCTGTTTTGGCGGCAGCCTCGGGTAGAATCTTCGCATAGGACTCGCCATAGGGAACTTCAAAGTGCTCAACCTTAACTCCCGTAAGCTCCTCCCATAGGGGGAAGGACCAGCTCCAGTTCACAGTCGCTCCAGCCGGCGTCATGATAACTATTTTGTTCTGGGTAACCCTGCCCCGTCGCACGAGCTCACGGGCAGCAGCTATAGCTCTCGCCTCAGCTGTATAGGGATATGCCGCATCTGCTCCTGCCACAGTCTGTGTTACGGTCTGAGTAACAGTGGCGGCTCCAACTGTCTGTGTGACAGTCCTGGTCTCTACCACTGTACGGACCTGCTGTCCCATCGATGCTGATGTAGCAACCGATCCTACTATGCCACCTACTATTAGTCCTGCCGCCGTACCCCCAACGACGCCTAGAAATCTTCTCCTACCGACTTCTTGCTTATCCGACATAATAATTTTTTTACTTTAGATGTATAAAAACATTTTTAATATTCATCGATATGAGTAGTTGAAATACATTTAAATACTACTATGGTAATAAATATTTGTGAGAGTCGCTTCTTTATAAATGGATACCGTATGTGTTGATAACTCAAGTTTATATTCACCACGCCAAATATGTTGCTGAAATGTATAGGGTTGGCGTGGATGTAGGCGGAACCTTCACGGATTTTCTCATCGTCAACCTAGGAAACGGTCAAGTCGAGGTCTTCAAGCATCCCACAACACCGAGTAATCCTGCAGTGGGCATTGTGGACGGACTTCGGCAGGCTGGAGTCGATATCTCCAAAATCACTCTTTTGATGGTCAGCACCACAGTTGTCACCAACGCCCTCCTCACAGGAGCCATTCCCCGGGGAGCTATCATAACCACAGCTGGATTTCGTGGAGTACTTGAGATAAGACGAGGCACGAGGGAGGATATTTGGGATCATTACCGTGACCCAGCCCCACCCCTGGTGAAAAGAAGGGATATCTTCGAGGTGGAGGAGAGGGTAGACTATAGCGGGAAAATACTGAAACCACTTGATGAAACAGGACTCAGGAAAATAATATCAATACTAAGGCGTCGGGGCATCAACGTGGTGGCTGTCCATTTCATCAACTCATACATCAACCCCTACAACGAAGCTAGAGCCGCAGAGCTAATAAAGTCCGAGATGCCCGACGCCTTCATATGCGCCTCCCATGAGGTGAATCCAGAGCCCTTCGAGTTCGAGAGACTTAGCACTACTGTAATCAACGTCCTATCGGCGCCGGTGGTCAAGGAGTTTATGCTCACATTGGGTGGTATGTTAGCAGAGTATGGATTCACGGGGTCTGTGTTACTAATTCACCAAGGTGGAGGTGTTATGACTCCGAAAGCTGCGTTGAAATACGCTGCACGACTTGCTGGATCAGGGCCCATGGCCGGTGCTATGGCTGTCCAAGCAATATCATCTGCGATAGGTTTGAAGAATGTGATCGGACTTGATAGCGGCGGGACAACAGCTCTTGTCTCTCTTATTTATAATGGCGAGGTAAGGATGCGCAATGAGTGGGGCATAACATATGGCGCTCCGATTAGGATGCCTGCTCCAGATGTTGTGACCATAGGGGCTGGGGGAGGTAGTGTGGCATGGATTGATGAGGCTGGTGTCATGCATGTAGGACCCATGAGTATGGGTGCTGATCCTGGCCCCGCGTGTTACGGAAAGGGTGGGGGAGAGCCAACCTTGACTGATGCAAACGTCATCACAGGACGGATAAGCAAGGAAATGTTCCTGGGAGGAAGGATGATCATCTATCCAGAGCTCGCTGAGAAGGCCATAAATGAGAAGATAGCTAAGCCTCTGGGCCTCGACCTAATGAACGCAGCTGAGGGTATCATAAGGGTCGCTGTAACAAATATGGCTAATGCGGTCCGCCTCATCTCCATAGCCAGAGGGTACGATCCGAGAGATTTTACACTCATTGCATTCGGAGGTTCTGGTCCGCTCCACGCCTGTTCAGTGGCAAAGGAGCTGGGGATACCGCGGGTTTGTGTCCCACCATGGCCTGGTATAACATCGGCCTTCGGAACCCTTACGATGGACGTAAGACATGACACGCTGCAGACGTTCATAAAGCCGTTAAGCATGCTTACGCCAATTGAGCTGGAAGAGATCTTCAACGGCATGGAGAAATCTATGCTTGAAACCTTAAGAAGTGAGGGATTTACTGAGGATAGGATAAGGTTGTCGAGGAGCGTTGACATGCGGTACTTCGGACAGTGGAGAAGTTTGACCATCCCTGTCGAACGCCCGCTAACTTCACTCGAGCCACTGGCCGAAAAATTCCATAGGGAGCATGAAAGGGAGTACGCCTACAGGGACCCATCAATGGATATTGAAATCTACGCATGCAGGGTTGCCGGCACCGGATTGATTGAAAAGGTCAGCCTACCCAGAATAAGTGAGAAAACGGCGGACGATGCTTTGAAGGACCGGCGGATGGTCTTCTATAATGGTAGACATGTCGAATTCAAAGTCTATGATAGATGGAAGCTTTCAGCAGGGGCTGTAATAAGTGGGCCGGCTATAGTGGAGCAGATGGATACCACCACCTTTATACCTGATGGTGTGGAGGCAAAGGTTGATAACCATGGAATACTTATGTTGGAGGTGCGTTAATGATGCCAAAGTCGGCTGACCTGTATAAGATGTATGAAGTGGAAGAGGTGCCCCTCGACAAGATAACCTTCGAGGTGCTCAAAAACGCCTTCGTCACCCTTGTTGATCAGATGTCTGAGCAGATACTTAGGACGTGCTATTCATTCGTCATATTCAACCGTGACTTCAGTTGCTGTCTCAATGACTTCCTCGGCGACACGGTTATGCAGGGTTCTCAGGACATAGCAGTCCACGTCGGCACACTTCACTACACCGCCAAGTCTGTCCTCAAATACTTCGGCGATGAACTCTACCCCGGAGACATCATAGCCCTCAACGACCCATATCTAGGAGGAACACACTTTCCAGACGTGAGGATTCTAAAGCCAGTCTTCTATAACGGCGAGCTCATAGCGATAACCCAGACCAACGGCCACTGGGCTGATGTGGGGGGTTCAGTCCCAGGCTCATTCAACGTGCTAGCCAAGGAGTATTACGCTGAAGGCCTGAGGATAACCCCTGTAAAGATCTGGGAGAAGGGACAGTTTAGGAGGGATGTAGCGGAGCTCATAGTAAACAACATGCGTGTGCCGGAGGAGAGGATGGGGGATCTGAAGGCGCAGGCAACAGCGACTATGGTGGGTGAGAGATATCTTATTCACCTGATCGAGAAGTATGGAATACGTACCGTTCTAGCAGCTTTCAAGGCTTCACAGGACTATGTTGAGAGAATTCTCCGTGAGAGAATTAAAAAGCTGCCAAAGGGCAGCTGGGAGACTGAAGATTATGTTGACTATGACCCCTCCGGCGATTATGATAACCCCGTCAGGATTAAAGTGAAGATGACCATATCCGATGACGGCATTCACTACGATCTTACTGGCTCGGACAAGTATGTAGGGACCTTCCTCAACGGAACCTTCGGCTCATCATTCTCAGCAGTAATTGCAGGTACGAAATTCTTCTTTCCAGATGTTCCACTCAACTCCGGCTTCTACAGGGTGGTGAAGGCAACACTCCCTGAGAACACCATCGTAAACGCCCCATGGCCCCTGCCCGTGACAGGCTTCTGCTCCGGAGCTTACGAGAAGATCATGAATTGTATAATTGAGCTCTGGTCCCATTTAATACCCGAGAGGGCCATGGCCTGCTCCTTCAACTTGGAATATCTGCTAGTAGGTGGTTGGGATAAGAGACCCGGCTACAACAGGCATTTCATGTGGTATGACTGGATGGTGGGCGGATACGGCGGCAGGAACGGCCTTGACGGCGCAAACGCGTCAGCACCGCTATTTGGTATGGGACTATCGGTACAACCCCTCGAGGGACAGGAGAGACTGAATCCAGTAATAACTACGAAGCATGATATCATACCAGACTCCGGAGGGCCTGGCAAGTGGAGGGGTGGATGCGGTGTGGAGAAGGGCGGAATAATCACGGAGGCCGAAAGGGTTCTCATGTCGTATATGGCCGACAGAGAGCGGATAATAAGCTGGGGGATTATGGGCGGCCTACCCTCGATCAAAATGGGTGTCTCTTTAAAGTCTGATGGCAAAAACCAGTGGCTTGGATGCTATTTCTCCGGCATACCGCTCAAGAAAGGAGACTCGTTCACAAGACCCTCTGCAGGCGGCGGTGGATACGGAGACCCATTAGAAAGAGATCCACGGCTGGTCCTCGAGGATGTAATAGACGGGTATGTGACGCTGGAAAGGGCTAGAAAGGACTACGGTGTTGTTGTGAAGGTTCTGGATCCGGAGATAGGGGCTTACGAGGTGGACTGGGATGCGACGGCAAAGGAGAGGGATTTCATAAGAAGAAATAGGAGAAAATGGCTGGCCACGGACCCTGAAGAGGTGTTAAAGATGTGGAAGAATGGTGAAATTGACGAGCTAGATGTTGTCAGGAGGTATGGTGTTATAATAGATAGTAAAACTGGAAAGGTTTTGCACAAGACCACCCAAGTTTATAGACGAATTATCATGGATAAATCTGCCAAATATTGGAAAGATGACGCTTAGGGAGACGATACTCAAGAAGGGCACTCAAGAAGTCAATACTAGGGACTCTATTATAAGGAATATAGCGAGGGCCAGCAAAGCCGTCGGCCTAATGTTTCACAACTGTCTGGGCCCCAATGGAATGAATATACTGGTCTCCGATGAGAAGGGTGACACCTTCTACGCCCACGATGCACACACAGCCCTTGAAGCGATTAGAAATAACTTCAGCCATCCTGTAGCAAGGCTTATCCATGAAGCAGTTAAAACCCTTGACAGCACCGTGGGTGATGGTGGGAAGACCTTCTGCATAATCTTAGGTGAGGCTCTTAAACATGCTGAGACGCTGAGGGATGAGGGTGTCAGACCAGCAAACATAGTGGCAGGGTTTAGAGACGCCGTAGACAAGAGTATAGACTTGCTGGAGGAGATTTCAATCAAGGCCGACAAATCCCAGATTCCGAAGATAGTTCAAACGGTCTATTCCCGTCTCCCCATCTGTGAAGGGGAGAAAAGTAAACTCACCCAGCTGACTCTAGATGCGCTTGAATATGTTTTAAAGGGTAAGGATAGACCCGACGCCCTTGATATAGACAGGATCAAGATGAAGAATAAGCTGGGAGCCGACATATCATCCAGCTTCCTAGTTAAGGGCCTGGTGATCGAGAAGATATGGCCTGGACATATTAACATGCCCCAGAATATATCCAATCCACGGATAGCTCTTTTGACAGCTCCTATAGAGGTAAAAAAATCCACCCTTAAATATGATTACACAGTCTCCCCCAAGGATGTTCTCCAGCTGAAGCGTTTTATGGACGGGGTTGCTGAGATGTATGATGAGGCCTGTGAACTGCTGGCAAGGGTCGGGGCCTCGGTTGTTTTGTCAAGGAAAGAACTTCATGATATAGTCCTTGAGGGACTAGCTAAGCGGGGTATATTGACAGCCTACAGGTTTAACGACGAGGAGATAGAATTTCTGTCCAAGGCGACTGGAGCTAAGCCTGTCCACAATCTCAGAAGCATAAGCCCAGAGGACTTGGGTGAGGCGGAGACGGCACGGCAGGTGAGAATGGGGTCTGATCGCTGGATTATCATTGACGGATGTAGAAACGCGTCTGCATGCACGATAGTCTTGAGGGCCAACTCATACAAAGCCTTGAAAATGTATGAGAAGGCTGTAGCCAAGTGCCTGCGGGTTGTAAAATCATATTTGAGTGATCCCAGGATTGTTGCTGGAGGTGGGGCGGCTGAAATGGCTTTAGCGACTAGGTTGAGAAAATGGGCCATGGTTGTTAAGGATCAGAAGAGCCTACCCATCCTAAGGTTCGCCCAATCGCTTGAGAAGATACCTCTCCAGCTAGCCTATAACAGTGGGAAGGATGGGATTGAAATAATCTCACAACTAAGGAGCAGGCACATGAGTGGGGGTTTCAACTATGGTGTCACGGCAAATGGGGAGGTGAGGGATATGGTGGATGCTGGCGTGTTGGAGCCTCTACAGGTCAAGAAAGCTATGCTGGCGATGCTACGCGAAATCCTAATACAGCTTCTACGGATTGACGACGTGGTTATAGCTAGACAGATGAAGGGAAATGTCACCACGAGATAGTTATGGGATGGGAAATCCTCCGTTCTCTAACACATCGTTGACCCAGTTGGTGTAAAAGTCCCCGACACGGAAGTTATCGGACTCCAGTATTGCAAGAAGGAATGGTATATTGGTCTTCACCCCGTCGATCTTAAGTTTCTGCAGGTAATCAACCATTCTCTTACGTGATTCCTCACGGTTCTCCCCATAGGATATGGCCTTGGCTATAAGGGGGTCGTAGTAGGGTGATATGACGGCTCCGGCTTCGAGGGCGTGATCCAGCCTAACTGAGCCGTCGAGCGGTTGTGAAAACTCTGTAATCCTGCCTGGAGATGGCATGAAGTTCTTAGGGTCCTCAGCGTAGATCCTACACTCTATGGCATGTCCTACCGGTTTCATATCTGTCTTGAGAGGCAGCTCTTCACCAAGAGCCACCCTCAGCTGTAGCTCTACAATATCAATTCCAGTTGTGAGCTCGGTCACGGGATGCTCCACCTGTATGCGCTTGTTTATCTCGAGGAAGTAGAATTGCCCACTACTATCCCTTAGCATCTCCACGGTGCCAGCGTTAACGTAGCCGACTTTCTCAGCGTAGCGTTTCGCTAGGTCATAGATGTAACGCCTGCTTTCCTCTGAGATGACTGGGGATGGCGCCTCCTCTATTATCTTCTGATATCGCCTCTGTATGGTGCACTCCCTCTCACCCAAGGCGTAGACGTTTCCAAACTCGTCGGCTAGAATCTGCACTTCAATATGTCTAGGCTGGTCAAGAAGCTTCTCCACATAGAGATCTGGTCTCCCAAAACCGTACTGTGCTTCACGGGCCGCTGAGCGGAATATTTCAGAGTTTAGTTCGGCGTGGGATCTGATGAGTTTCGTGCCTTTCCCCCCTCCTCCTCGGTCTGGTTTTATGAGTATTGGAAACCCGATCTGATTCACTACTTGCTCAAGCTGCTGCTCAGAGACAGGCTCGAGAGTTCCTGGGATTATGGGGAGACCCGCCTCTCTAGCCATTTTCCGGGAGTATGTTTTGGACGCTAGTTTTTCCATTACATCTGCGGGAGGCCCGACCCACCTCACACCCAGCCTAGTCACAGCCCTAGCGAACTCTGCATTCTCAGCCAAGAAGCCATAGCCGGGGTGAACCAGATCAGCTTTTGTCCTCTCGATCGCCTCGCACAACCTCTCTATGTTAAGATAGCTTTTTAGGGGGTTGGCGGGTCCTAGGTGGAATGATTCATCAGCCAGTCGGACATGGAGGGCGCCTACATCAGCATCTGAGTAAACTGCGACTGTTCTCAGACCCATCTTCCTACATGTCTTAATTACTCTGACCGCTATCTCGCCCCTATTGGCTATCAAAACCTTGTAGGGGCTGGTCATACCCCGTCACTTCTCATCCAGAACAACTAGAACCGTCCCTATGTCCACTTCATCCCACTCCTTAACCCTGACCTCCCTTACCACTCCAGCGGTATCGGACTGGACATTCACTTCCGTCTTCATCACATTCAACACTACAACCGTGTCACCAGCTTTAATCGTCTCTCCCACTTTTACGGTCACCCTTGCTACAAGGCCCGGTATCGGCGCCACCACCTCAGCCAAGCTAGACCACCTACTCTAGAATTCTTCCCACAGGAAGGACCTCCACGCCATTACGCTCTAGCTCATCCCTCACATGCTTAGCCACTTCCGGAGCGTTCGGACTGTCGGAGTGGATGCAGATTGTGTTGGCTATTATTTTTATCGTCTTGCCGTCTATTGTTTCGATAGTGCCGTTCTTGACTATGTTGACCGCTCTTCTCGCCACTGTTGCCGGGTCCATAGGCTTCTTAACCCTCTCTATGATCCATCTCCCCTCCGCGTTATACTGTAGGTCTGGGAAAGCCTCAGCAGCGACTTTAAGTCCAGCGTCCTTAGCCTTCTTCCAAGCCACAGTCCCATACTCGGTATAGAAAATCAGTTCAGGGTTGTAGGACCTTATGGCCTCCACGACGGCCTCGGCGTATGCCTCCTCATGCTCTACCATCATGTAGAGAGCCCCATGGGGTTTAACGTGCTGCATCTTCATTCCCTCAGCCCTTAAGAAAGCATCCAGTGCACCCAGCTGATAGAGTATATCAGCCTTAAGCTCCTCCGGCTCCATCTTAATCACCCTCCTGCCGAATCCCCTCAGATCCTGAAATGCGGGGTGAGCCCCCACAGCCACATTATACTTTTTAGCATATCTTACAGTGTTCCACATAACTACCGGATCTCCTCCGTGGAAGCCTGTAGCTATATTTGCGGATGTGACATGTTTGATAACCGCCTCATCGTCTCCTAACCTGTACCTTCCATAGCCCTCACCTGTGTCCACATTAATATCAATTCTATATGAACTCAAATATTTCACCTCGCTATTCCTCTATGAGATTGCTCCCGCTTAAAAATCTTTCCAAGTCGTGCCTGGATTTTTCAGCCTCTTTGATATCTGCGAATCTGAACCTGATCTCATCTCGCCCGGGAATCGCTTGGAAAACTTTCCAGACATCTGCATATAAAACTTGTCCCGCGATAATGTAACCGCCTCCACATGGGCCATCAGGACCTAGTATTATTAGTAAGTTCCCCGTCAAGTTGATCCCACCCGGGATTGGGTATCCTATGTCCACGATGTTGGATGGATGCAGACCAGCCACACCGCCGTCTTTCCTAGCCCAGAATCCATCGAAAAAGCCTGGTGGCGAAACCAGTCTATACCCTGACCTGTCGGAGTTCCTATCTATCTTAAAGCTGGTGGAATAGAATCGTTCAAAACCCTGGTCGGTTATAAAGTCAGGAGCAGCGGTCGGACCCGGAACCACACGCACCTCCCATGTCCTATCAAACCTAGGTATATAGATTGACTTCAACCGTCTTCCAGCAATACTTATATCCTGAACAGATCCAACTCTGAGTATATCGCCTTTCTGCAGCGATCTTCCGTTATATCCACCATATTTGCCCCAGAGGCATGTAGATTTGCTGCCGAAGAATTTCGGAACGTCTATGCCTCCGGCGATAGCCAAGTATGTCCTGAAGCCTGCTCCCTTGGGATAAGAGAACTTCAGTCTGTCCCCCCGTTTAACTGCTATGGCCTCCCACATAGGAGCTGGCGAGTTGTTTATCGTAGGCTGTAGGTCGGCTCCGCAAATTGATATCACGGTGTCTGCTCCAAACTCACATTCGAAGAGGCCGCCGGCGATCTCCAATGTCGCCTCCGTCGGCGGATTGCCTACCAGCATATTGGCGAACCTATGGGATAGGTGGTCCGCCGCGCCTGAAATACATAGTCCATACTTGTAATAGCCAACCCTGCCCGGCCAATCCTCAACAACGGCTTGGATGCCAGGTGCGAGCACCTGGAGTGGTCCATAGCTCTTCTGCATTATCATTCACCTCTATGGAACCGGCGCCCTCTTCTGCGCCTCTCTCTTACGTCTTTCAAACTCTCTCGCCTCCTCCTTGATATCATCTCTCTCGATGAAGTTTATCCAATCCTTCACCTTGAACCTCTCCTCCCTGATATCATATCTAAACCTTGGCGAGTGCTCTTCATGGACAGCCTTATAGATGTCTAAGAGCTTCTCCTCAGGAACTTCAACATACTTGATCCGATCAGAATATTTAAGCAGGTAAGGTGATTCACGGTAGTCTGGATGGGCTTGGGCGAGCTGATAGACTGGAGCGGCCCTTCCCACAAGTTGGTATCCACCCGGCGACTCCGTGGTGTAGATATAACAACACTGTCCTCCTAATCCAACTGCGCCCTCAGGCGTATAAGTTCTTGAAGGATTGTACTTCGGCGCTTCCAACGCGCTTCTCGGATCGATGGGAAGCTGGTAATCGCCGCCGGGATAGAATAACTGATGCACTATTAGCCATTCCGTGTTGAGGATTTTCTGCTTCAGCTCCTCCACTGATACACCATTGTAGAGAGCGACATATTTGATGTTGTGCCCGTCTATTATGTTGGGTGCATCCTTCCTTATGTATTGGGCGTAGTATTCTATGGCTTTAAGTGTAACACTGTCCTCGAAGGTAATTGGAATGTGCAGGAGCCGTGACTTGAAGGTGAGCTCTGACGGCGCTCCCACCTCCTCCTCAATCTTTTTAAGCTCTTTAATCAACTGGTTGTAGGAGGATTTCGTAGGATCATAGATGATTGTCAATGTTCTAAAGGCCTGTCCATATTCTACCACGCCCTCTATATGATTTGTCTCCAGCTTCTCCATGATCGTGAAGAGTCGGAAGGCATCCATAAGGTCGAAGGCCTGCTCTTCACCGTACTCCACCATAAGATAGCCGTCGCCGGAAACCCTAAATATAGTCTTCTTCCTAACACCTGGCTCCGGTGGAAGCACATCAACTATCGGACAGTACTTGCTACCCTTACATAGGGATATAGCTTCCATAGAGGGAGAGGGCATACTCATACACTTAACCGTCAGAAAATCCTATATATATTCTTTTTCTGCATAGTTTTGAGACGAGTTCTTTAGGAAAAGTAGGTTTATAGGTTAAAAGGGAAGAAACAGGGGGGTTAGCGTCTTATTCCTTGAAATGTTTCCTTTTGTCATGCGACCTTTTCGTAAAACCTCTGATTACTATTAGTTCTAATGTAGAGCTATCCTTCTTGTGTATGCCTTTTCATTTGCCTAGAGTCGTAGAATGTTTTCCCTGCAGTCTTTTAGGGTGTGGGCCCGTCGAAGCGATTCCTAGCCGTCTTAGGAGGTTTTTGAAGTATTCGAGGAGTCATAACGTCCATTGAGTTTCTAAGGCCAAGCAAGTAGCTTGCATACATAATCCGAGTGGTGCTGGGAGACTGATATTCTCGTATGCTTCGTGTCACCGAATGAAGTCAGAATAGATCTTAACTTGATGGACCGTGATTTTGCTGTTGAGCTCGCCAGAAGTCTAGCAAAAGTGCTTGGAAGACAACAGATCAGACCAAGATATACGAGTGACGGAAGATACGTCGTTAGCGTTGCTTCACAGACGCTCTACGAGCTCCTTAAAAAGCCTGAAGACCTAGAGAGACAAAAAGTTCGTCGAGCACCCCGAAGAATGCACGGCGGCTTTCATTAGAGGATTCGCCGACTCAGAAGGAAGGGTTGACAAGCATGATTACATCTATAGCTCCGCTACAACCGTGGAGATCCCTGCATACCTCAAGGAGCTTCTACGCAGACTCGGTATAGGGTCGACAGGGCCCCACTCTAAAAGACAGCCGAAAACATTCTAAAACCCTTTAGAGAGGATTGTCACTACGTCTGCATAGTAGCCGATAGCCTGGTCTCGGGTGTTGTTTCCAGAGGTTGGTAGATTAATTCCAAAAAACATGGTTTGTATGTAGGCTGGCCTGTATTAAGGCTTCCAAGCTTATATATCCCACAGACATGTAGGCGGATGTGGAAGCGGTTGGATTCATAGGCTTGGGTAGGATGGGCTCTAGAATGGCCCGCAACATAGTTAACAAATTCCCCCTTACTGTATGGAACCGGACCGTTGAGAGGGCTGGCGAGCTGTCTGGGATGGGTGCAGCAGTAGCATCAACGCCGGCGGAGCTCGCTGAAAAATCCACAGTGATTATATCCATGTTGGCAACGCCTTCGGCGACGTTGGATGTTATTCTGGGTAGGGAAAGATATGCCGGCTGCGGTGTTTTGGACGGTGTCACCCCCGGTAAGATAGTTGTTGACATGAGCACCAACTCGCCTGTGACTGTTAGGACGATGGCCTCGGCCCTAGCGGCTAAGGGCTGTCAACTTTTGGACGCTCCTGTTATGGGCAGCGTTCAGGCAGCTGAGAGGGCCGCTCTAACCATACTTGCCTCAGGTGATCGGGGTGTTTTTGAGAGGGTGAAGCCGATACTGGAGACGATGGGGGAAAAGGTCTTGTATTTGGGAGAGCTGGGAAGGGCTTCATCCCTAAAGGTGATATTCAACCTACATCTATGGCTGCTAACCGCCGCCTTCTCCGAGGCCTTCTCCCTCGCCGTCCGGGCCGGAATAGAACCTAAAACAGCTCTCGAGATATGGAATAGCTCCAACCAAAAGACCTACATCTCCGAGACGAAGGGGCCTAAGATACTGGCCGGTGATTGGGCGGCGGCCTTCACAGTAGACCTCGTCCTCAAGGATCTTCAGATTCTATCGGAGATGGCAGAAGATTTGAGGTTCCCCCTCTTCTTGGGAGGGGTTGTGAGGGAGCTATACAAGTCATGCTCATCCCTCGGCTTTGGGGATATGGACTTTGCCGCCGTTTACAAGCTCTATGATAGGCTGTCAGCAGGCCACAAGTCCTAAAAAACACCTTGAGTAAGCGGATTAAGTTGTTGGAAGACTTTGAAAACATATACGCTGCTCTCCTCCTTCCCAAAGAAGATAGATGAAACACGGCTGACAAAAGTTCTGGAGGCAGCCAGAGCTACACCAGATCAAGTGATGTTTAAATCACCGGTGGCAGCCCTTGCTGATGTCAACATTAGACGACCTCCTTAAGCAGTCCGCTGCAGCAACTGTAGCCCCGTCAGCTCCTGCTAAAAGGAAGAGAGGAAAAGAGGAGGCGCTGACAGGTTTGAGCGCAAGTTGGATGACGTCGATGCTTACCTTATGAGGGCTAACGAGGATGAGTATTGTCTAGAGTTTTTCTGAATGAAGTTTTTACAAGGAAGGCCTGTGAGATCTGTGGTGGATATTTCTGGACCCTTGACAAGTCTCAGTCTATCTGCCATGAGGCCCTGCGTCAACTATGATTTTATTATAAACGTTATCCAGCCAGACAAACACCCTTAAGCTCGGAAACTTTTACTAGATTTATTCAGCGAGAGGAGGCATAAACCTATCAAACCTTACCCGTCTGGTGGTGAGGTGAAGGTCTGACATCTTTCTAACCGCCGCATCTGTTGTGGCCTTCCAGTCCATGGTGACCAATGATATAGCAAACCCCGCATATATAGTTTCTTGGGTTTAAGCCAGTGGTATGATCTCCATCTGGGTGATGGGTAGCCGTAATATGCGCTGCGTCTCTTGGATTTGTGGAAGGAGGGTCTTCCATATCTCATGTGCTGGGGCTTGTTATACTTGTCCTATAGTCCCCAGCTTATTGGATTGATTATCCACCAATATCTCGTCCGCATCATCTAGAACTCTGTTCAAATACTGGTCGTAACCCTTTAAAAGGCCCCTAAGCACCCTACATTCCTCAGCCTTAGCCAAACGGCTCGGGTGAAAAAGATATTTACGTCTTAGATTATTTACGTCCGGTCGAAGGTGGCTCAGAAGCTCGGCGTTAGGATAGTGAAGTTAGGCGATATAGGATCAACAATGGATGTGGCGAGAAACCTGGGAGCCGTGGACGAGGGGACGGTTGTGGTTGCTAGGAGCCAATCGGCGGGTGTGGGTAGACTGGGTAGGAGATGGTATTCACCGAATGGCGGCCTATGGTTTACCGTGATACTCTATCCACGCCAGAGTGCGACCACATCAACCCTCTTAACACTAGTGGCAGCTTTGGCGGTTTGCAGAGGCATAGCCAAAACCACGGGACTGCAGCCCACTATAAGATGGCCGAATGATGTATATCTACAAGATAGGAAGGTGGCTGGCATATTAGCGGAGATGGATGTCGTTGGAGATACTGTGACAAGGGCCTTGGTGGGTGTCGGTGTCAACGCCAACTTCAATCTTGATATGTTTCTACCCGATATGAAAGATAAGGCCACCACACTTCTACATGAGATAGGCTCGGAAGTCGACCTAGAGCAGCTTCTCGCCAACATACTAGCGGAGTTTGGAAAGCTTTACGAGTCTTTCAGGGCAGGTTGGCGTGCTGAGATTCTTAGGGATGTGAAAGATTCTATGCAGATGATAGGCAGCCCGGTAAACGTCCACCTCTCACATGGGACACAGCTGGTAGGTATTTTTGAGGACTTGGATGAGCGTGGAAGGCTGATCCTGCGGTTGGATCAGGATAGGATACTCCTCTCACCAGAAGATATAGATAGGATCACACCCCTGTAGAAACGCTTAAGGAATAAAATCGGCCGCATCTGCCGCAATACCCATATCCATCCACACATCTTGCAGCCTACTTAGATGGGGTATAAAGCGGCTTCCTATTCCCTTTGTAGAAAAGCCCCAAGTCATCTGTGGAAACCTTGGAGACGGTCTTGATTTACTCTCCTCATCGAGGAATAACGGCTTATAACCCACACCTAGATTAATCCTCAGGCCCGGAGTGAGCACGCAGAGCTAGAGCCAGCAACGGATATTCCCGACAACCTGACCTCCCTCTCCAACTTCTTAGGGTTCAGCAAGTCGGTGTCGACGTTAGCCAGGTCGTTGAGCCCATACAGGTAGAAGTTCGCAAGCGCAAGCTATACCAGAAAGCCGAGAAGGAAATGGGTGTGAGAAACTCGTCAAGCGCCTGCGCCCCCGCCATAAATCCGATTAGGTATCTAGAGTCCGGAAGGAATTTGAAAGCCATCCAGCTGGCAGTCAACATCGTAATGCAGTAGGGAATAAGTCGAATCCAGAAAAATTGAAAGACTATTTCCTCGTCCGCGATTTTTAGTACTTGTCGGATCCGTGAAGACTGCTTGTAGTTTGGTGCGTACGACTCAGGGCTGGTTGCTCAGATTGTGGCAGGGTCTTCGTGATTTGCGTGGTCCGGCCTCCTATTGGGTTTCCCAAATGTGTCATGCCATGCCCAGCCAGACCCCCTTTTCCCTCATCTGTTCGTAGACATGTTGTTAACGACATCTCTATTTATTGCATGATATGGTCGAACCCAGTCTTAAAGCAACCATATTTATCCCGTGATTAAGGAATTAACCTTTTAACGGTGGCGGCGGCCCCCCGGGGTGGCTGGGCCCGACACCTGAAGCCACGTCGGAGGCGGTTCTTGGACACGCTTGTGGAGGGGCTGCGCCGCTGCGTCTTAGTGCTGCTCCCTCCCGGGCCTGACACGGTTCGACGCATGCGGGGGTTTGAAGCCTCCCTACGGAGGCCCTACCCCCTACGACGCCCCCCTCCGGCGCATCCTCATCGACCCCTCACGGCAGGCGTTCAGGCCGGCTTCCAGCGCCCCCGCAGGTTGTCAGGCCCCCGCATGTAGCCCGTCTCGGGTTACAGGGAAGGGCTAGCTCCCCGGCCTTCCCGCCGCCACCGAGTAAAACACGCAGAGAGAGTTAATTAACTTTTGACCAACTTATTTTTATGCTCCGTGGCCGTTACCTTGCCGTCTACCTCCTCTACCTCACTTCCTCAATCCCTGTCCTAGGCTGGTATGAGCGCGTAGCATTTTCCGCTCTGCTCAACCCGTCACGGGATAGCGCAGGCAACCTTGTATTCGCGGCGGACGGGGTGGTGGTTTACCCGTTCACGGTTGTGGCCGCGGTGGTGGGGGTTGCGGGGACCGCTTACCGTGTCTACCGGAGCGTGGGAGGGCTTGGAGGGCTTCTGCTGGGCTTGGCTGTCGGGAGGACGGCCACCCTCGCCATGTTCGAGGCCTACGAGCTGACATTCACCGGGCTTGGAGCAGTCTTCCATGGATGGGAGACGCTTCAGAAACACTATGCGCCAAACCTTGAATGGACCCTGCTAAAGCTCTCCTACATCGGTGTCCTAACCCCATGGCTTACCGGGGACAGCGGGAAGAAAGCCGCCGCAACACTCACCGCCGCCGCAGCAGCATTCACGCTATGGCTGGCCACAGGATACAACCTCCCGGAGACAGGAAGCCCCACAGCATACACACTTAACGCGGCAACGCGAATACTCT
>Ga0197143_1000965_pt1 | contig 26356 bp, 19 predicted proteins | sample GBS70_MetaG_FD_148603 | JGI IMG/M metagenome (GOLD analysis project Ga0197143, IMG submission 148603) | Sediment microbial communities from Great Boiling Springs, Gerlach, Nevada, United States - GBS 70_MetaG | ecosystem: Environmental > Aquatic > Thermal springs > Hot (42-90C) > Sediment... | reverse complement strand
CCATCAGCCCAAAATCCCCCTCCCCCACCTTCACCTCCCGAAACGCCATCGCCCGCACCGCACCCTCCCTCACCTCCACCTCGTAGCTCCGCCCCGTCCGATTGTCCGTGATCGTCAACGTGTCTTTCGCCATATATTCCTCCTTTCCCGAGCGTCCCACGCGGGCGCTCGAAAGAGTCTCCATCCATCAAAGAGTAAAGCAATTTCCGTTCCCTACATCCGACCCATCCGCATGAGTCGGCTCAGAAAGACCCTCATGCTACGCGATGTCGGAAAGCGTGAGGTGAAGCGTGACTCCAAGCGGACGGGAATTGCTTCTCGTATTGGGATATTTGGCGGATCAAGGGGGAAATTCTCCGCTTTGGAGGGAAGCCAGGGGCGGTAGGGTTTGAGGGGATGAGCGCGCTCGCGCAAGGGGCCTTTGAGATGAATTGCGACTTTTCCCGCAGCGACGGGCAGTTTTCCCGCAGCCGACTGCGGTAAGCGGAAGGGACGTCCGGCTAACTCCTTATGCTCCAAGACCCAAATCGAAGGTCTCTTTGGCACGGGCCTTGCTTCTTCGGAGATCGGGGCCTGGGAGAGTATGCAAGAGATCGAAGCCATCATCGAGCGATATGGAGCCGAACGGCGGCATGCGATCTCCATTTTGCAGGATATTCAAGCGCGGTTTCACTATCTGCCGAAGGACGCGGTGCTCCATGTCGCTGCTCGCTTGCGCATTCCCTTGATTGACCTCTACGGACTCGCGACCTTCTACAACAGCTTCTCGCTCACTCCCCGCGGAGAGCATGTCATTCAGGTCTGCCTGGGAACAGCCTGCCATTTGAAAGGCGGGACGCGCTTGGTCGAAGCTCTGGAGCGCGAGCTCGGCATCCGAGAGGGAGAAGTGACGCTCGATGGGCGGTTCTCTTTCAAGGCCGTTCGGTGTCTCGGGGCCTGCGCGTTGGCTCCGCTCGTCGTCATTGATGGACGGTATCAACCAAAGATGACGCAGCGGAAACTGACGCAGATCGTGGCTCGACTGCGACGGGTGAGAGAACCGGCAGAGGCGGCCCGATGAAGATTCGCACGGGGGAACAATTGCTGATGCTGGAGCGCGAACTGCGCATGGCGCACGATCATAAGCCATGCGTGCGCGTGTGCGGGGGAACGGGCTGTCGCGCGCGGGGCAGCGAGGATGTGCTCGCGCGATTCCAGGAGCTTCTGGAGCGGAAGGAGCTCGGCGGATCCATCGAACTGAAGTTCACCGGATGTCATGGCCTCTGTGAGCGCGGCCCTTTGGTCTCGATCGCGCCCTCGGAGATCTTCTATCAAAGCGTCGAGGCCGACGACGTCGCGGCCATCGTAGAGGAAACGCTCGAGCACGATCGCGTGATCGAACGGTTGCTGGCGTCAGACCCGGTGACCGGCACGCGCGTTCGGCGCGAACAGGAGCTCCCCTTCTACCGACGGCAGCATCGGATCGTCCTCCGCCTCAATGGCGTGATCGATCCGACAGACATTCGCGAATATTTGGCCTTCGGCGGGTACCGAGCGCTGGCCAAGACGCTGGAGAACTTAACCCCGGAGGAGGTGATCGAAATTATGGAGCGCTCCGGACTGCGGGGGCGCGGCGGAGCTGGCTTTCCCACGGGGAAGAAATGGCGGTTGGCCCGCGCGGCGAAGGGGACGACCAAATATGTCGTTTGCAACGGGGATGAGGGAGATCCGGGGGCCTTCATGGACCGGAGCCTGCTTGAGGGCAATCCGCATAGCGTCCTGGAGGGAATGATCATCGGCGCGTATGCTATCGGCGCCACGCGCGGGATCATTTATGTGCGGGAGGAATACCCCCTCGCCGTTGGAACACTGCAGGTCGCGTTGGAGCAAGCGCGCGAGTACGGATTCCTCGGCAAGGCGATCTTCGGCTCCCCGCTCTCCTTCGATATCGAGATCGTACGGGGCGCTGGCGCGTTCGTCGCGGGAGAGGAGACGGCCCTGATTGCGGCCGTCGAAGGGCGAGTGAGCGAGCCGCGTCAGCGCCCACCGTATCCCGTCGAACGCGGCGTGTGGGGCTGCCCGACGGTCATCAACAACGTCGAGACATGGGCGAATGTCCCTGTCATCATCGAACGCGGGCCGGAATGGTTCGCGAGCCTCGGGACGGCGACGAGCAAGGGGACGAAGATCTTCTCGCTCGTCGGTAAGATCCGGAACACCGGGCTGGTTGAGATCCCCATGGGAATGACGGTGCGGGAACTCGTCGAGGAGATCGGGGGCGGTCCCCCGCCCTCGCGAGAGATCAAGGCCGTGCAGATCGGTGGTCCTTCGGGCGGATGTCTGCCCAAGGACCTCTTCGACCTTCCGATCGATTACGAGAGCCTGGTGGAGGCGGGCGCCATGATGGGATCCGGCGGATTGATCGTCATGGACGACCGCACCTGCATGGTGGACGTGGCGCGCTATTTCATGGACTTCTTGCGCGATGAGTCGTGCGGGAAATGCCTCCCCTGCCGCGAGGGGACGAACCGAATGTACGAGCTGCTCACCCGGATCTGCGAAGGACGCGCGACCGAATCGGATCTGGATCTGCTTGAGGAGCTCGCTCAGGTGGTGAAGGAGACCTCGCTCTGCGGGCTCGGCCAGACGGCGTCAAATCCTGTCCTCACTACCCTCCGCTACTTCCGCCCGGAATACGAAGCGCACGTTCGAGAGCGACGTTGTCCGGCGGGAGTATGCAAGGCGCTCATCCATTACGTCATCGCGGCCGATCGGTGCACGGGATGCTTGGCGTGTGTGTCTCCCTGTCCCTCGCAGGCCATCACCGGTCAGCTCAAACAGCCTCACGTCATTGATCAGAGTCGGTGCCTCAAATGTGGCCTGTGTCTTGAGGTCTGCCAGTTCGGAGCAGTTGAGGTCGTATGACGCGACTCTTCATCAACGGCATGGAGACGGAGGTCCCTGAGGGGACGAGCGTGCTGGAAGCCGCGCAGGGCCTCGGCGTGGAGATCCCCACGCTCTGTTTCCACCCGGGCTTGAGTGCCTATGGAGCGTGTCGGCTCTGCGTGGTCGAGATCGGCGATCTGCGTTCGGGACCAACGAGACTCGTCTCCGCGTGCACGTATCCGGTCCAGGAGGGATTGCGCGTGCGCACACACTCAGCTCGCCTGGAGCGAGCGCGGAGGATGCTGATCGAGCTGCTGCTCTCGATCTGTCCGAGCTCGAAGCGGATCCAGGATCTGGCCGCCGAGTACCAGGTCGAGCGCGTTCGTTTCCCCGTGCGCGATGAGCGCTGCATCCTCTGCGGCTTATGCGTCCGCATGTGCGCGGAACAGATGATGGCTCGGGCCATCGGCTTCGCCCATCGCGGATATCGGCGAAAGGTCACGACGCCGTTCGATTTGAGATCGGAAGTCTGCCGCCTTTGCGGAGGATGCCTCTACGTGTGCCCTGTATGCGAACTGCGCTGCCAGGGGCCTGAGGCTCCCGATCCCGTCTGCGGATCGTGTCAGGCACCGACCTGTCTCCCTGCGCGGGAGGGCCTCCCAGGTGCGTGGGGAGTGACCGGCAACAGCAGTGTCCAGACAAAAGCACGGCGGGGTCGGTAAAACGATGAGCAGGAGGCGTGCTTATGAGCTTCTCCCGACTCAACGCTTCAGCCGCGACGCTGACGAAGAATCGGACCCTTGAGTCCATCGTCTCTTTGAGCGGGATGTGTGTGACCTGTGTGGACGGATGCACCGGGATGTGCGAGATCGGGAAATCAGCCTATCGCGGGTCCGAGGTCATCTATCCCCAACCGTTTGGAATCATCACGGCGGCCTCGGAGAAGCGGTATCCCGTGGACTTGTCGCACTTCACGATCCTGGGAACGGTCGTTGGCGCGTGGGGCATCGCGCCAGATCCCGATCTCGCAATCTTCCCGGCTGTTTCCCTGGAACGGCGCATCGGTCGGGATAAGGGGATCAAGCTGAAGCTCCCGATCATTATTCCCGGATTGGGCTCGACGGCTATCGCGAAGAACAACTGGGACGGATTGGCGATCGGAGCGGCCATCACGGGCATCCCGCTCACAATTGGAGAAAACGTCTGTGGAATGGACGAAGAGGCCGAGTTCAAAAATGGACGCGTCGTCCGCTCCCCGGAGATGGCTCGTCGGGTGAGGCTCTACAAAGAATGGCAGCAGGAGGGATACGGGACGATCATCGTACAGGCAAATGTGGAGGACACGCGATTGGGGGTCCACGAGTACGTCATCTCGGAGCTGGGCGTGGAGGCCGTTGAGTTGAAGTGGGGCCAAGGAGCGAAAGACATCGGCGGAGAAGTAAAGATCAAGGACCTAGGGAAGGCGCAGCTCTTGAAGCGCCGCGGCTACATTGTGCTACCGGACCCAGAGGATCCCGAGATCATCGAGGCCTTCCATCGAGGGTCCTTCCATGAGTTTGAGCGCCATTCGCGCATCGGCATGGTGGACGAGGAAAGCTTCCTCCGGCGAGTCGAAGAGCTGCGGCGCGCGGGAGCGAAGTACGTCTTCCTCAAAACGGGCGCGTATCGGCCGGCTGATCTGGCGCGCGCGGTGAAGTTCTCCTCGATGGCGGGCATTGATTTGCTCACAGTGGACGCTGCCGGAGGCGGCACGGGCATGAGTCCTTGGCGGATGATGAACGAGTGGGGGATCCCACCGGTGGAACTCCATTCGCTGCTCTATCGGTATGTCCACCACCTGGCTCAACGAGGGGAATACGTGCCCGACATTGCGATTGCCGGAGGCTTTGCCTTCGAGGATCAAATCTTCAAAGGCTTGGCCCTCGGCGCTCCGTACTTCAAGCTCATCGGTATGGCCCGCGCCCCATTGGCCGCAGCGATGGTGGGCAAGACCATCGGCCGTCGCATCGAGGAGGGGGATCTCCCCGTTTATGTGGCCCGCTTCGGCGAGACCATCGAAGAGATCTTCATCACGGCGCCGGAGCTCAAACGCCGCTTCGGATCGGACTTCAAACGAATCCCTCCGGGTGCCATCGGCCTCTATACGTACATGCAGCGTCTCGCGCAAGGCCTACGGCAGCTCATGTGTGGAAGCCGAAAGTTCGCTCTCGACTATATCAGCCGCGAGGACATCGCAGCGCTCACCGAAGAAGCAGCGCGCATCAGCGGCATCCCCCATGTCATGGAGGTCGATCGAGCGCTGGCTGAACAAATTCTCAATGGGGTCGTGGAGCCTTCGCGGCTCGCCGAAAGAGAATTCGCCCGTTGAAAACGGGCACTGACGTGCGCGGAGCTCCGATCGCTCGCACCTGGTGGTGGAGAGGACAGTGCGACGATCGCTGTCCTGAATGCCCAAGAAGCTGAGTAGAGCGACACGGTGCACTCGGCACAGCCGGAACCCCGAGAAGGCCTTGCGGTTGCTCTCCTCATTGCCCCGCTGAGAGCCCCTGACTAAAATTACGCGCTCTGCAGAAGAGGGCTGAGCGCGTAGGGATTCCTCGCGCGCCCATGGCCCCGACGGTGGAGAAACGGGCTATGCGAACGATGCGTTCGTGGGACATGGTGAGCGGTAGCCTGCTTTTGATCACACTGACCACTTGTGCGATCTCCATGCGAAGCGAGATGGAGTCGCCGCTTGCTCAACGGACACGCGGAACACCGCCCGGACTCGCGCGCGTCAAGCTCAGCGGGAAATGGGGATACATCGACCGCTCCGGGAGAATCGTGATCAATCCGCAGTTCGAAGAAGCAGGTGATTTCGCCGAAGGCCTTGCCCGCGTCAAAACGGGAGGGAAATGGGGTTACATTGATCGCACCGGGCGCTTCCTCATCAACCCGCAATTCGAGGAAGCGGGAGACTTTTCCCAAGGTCTGGCACGGGTGAAGCTCGGAGGGAAATGGGGGTACGTGGATCGAAAAGGCGTAGTCCTTGTCCCTCCGCAGTTCAGCGAAGCGGGCGATTTTTCCCGTTCCCTGTGAGTGCCGAAGATCTTGCCCGTGACGATCCCCGACCGGATCACCGTAAGCCCCGACGTGGCGAAGGTGATGAAGCGTTCACCCAGTGCTCGTTCTTTAAGAGGCACTCAGCGAGCGATTTCCCCCAATTGGGGAATATCCCCCAACAGGAGCGAGGGACTGCGTCGTTTCCCCCGCTTTTACCCCTAGCTTTTTCGAGGATTTAGCGAGGCGCGGAGAGGAGAGCGGAGATGGTATAATCCTTGCATGAAAGAAGCCCGAGCGAGGACATGTAAGAGAGAAGCTCCTGCGGGGATGCGACATGCGGCCGTATGAAGATCAGGAGGGAGAGATCGCGAAAAGAGCGACACTTTTGACAGAAGCCTCCCGCGCTTCGTCAGGAGACATTGTCCGGTTCTCTCCGAGTGCTCGAGACCAGGGGAGGAACATCCACTCCCCGAGTAGAGTCTGGCGAGGAGTCGGAGGCCGAGAGGACAACCATGTGAGAGATCCGCTGAGTCAGTGGAGCATGCAAAGGCAGTGTGACGGTGAAGGTGCTTCCCTTCCCCACCTCGCTAGTGACTGTGATCGCGCCCCCATAGCTGGTGACAATCCGCTGGCAGGTCGCCAGGCCCAACCCCGTCCCCCGCTTCTTCGTCGTGAAGAAGGGACGGAAGATCTTATCCAGATTCTCTGGCGGGATGCCCTCGCCATTGTCGGTGACCGAGAGCTTAATGGCTCGCTCCTGAGGATCGTAGCTTGTCCGAATGAAGATACGGCCATCCTCGCGCACAGCCTGAATGGCATTGAGCAGAAGGTTGAGGACGACCTTCTGCAGCTCGTCCGGGTCTATGAGGAGAGTGGGCAGCTCGGCTGCCGGTTGAAACTCGAGGGTGATATGGTTATTCGCGAGCTGAACGCGTGCAGCCGAAACGACATGCTCGATCAACCGATTCACATCGGTCTGGACATGCGCGGGAGGACGTGGGCGCGCGTAATCGAGCAGATCCGTGATGATACGATTGATGCGTTGGATCTCTTCCAAGACGTGACGGAGGATCGCACGATGCGGATTCTCCTCGGGGAGGTCCTCGAGGAGGATCTCGAGCGCGCCCTTCATACCGGCCAGTGGATTCTTCACCTCGTGAGCGAGGCCGGCAGCCATCTCACCGATCAGCGCGAGTTGCTCGGCGCGAGCCATTCGGCGCTCCAGCAGGACCTGCTCTGTGATGTCGGAAACGACGTGCACCGTCCCGTAGACTCGTCCTTCCTCGTCCACAAGAGGATCTACGGTGACGCGCAAAATTTGGCCGTTGGGGCGCTCGATAACCTCGGTCGCCGGACACGGCACTTCGGACGTCGCCCGCACATCGGCGCAATTGGGCAAGGGAACGTCCCGCCCCAGCATGATCGCACAGCACTGATTGTGCAAGATCCGCTCCTTGGGTACTCCGAGCAAGCGAGTGAGCGCCTCATTGGCTTGGATCACGCGCATGTCGCGCGTGTGGACGGAAATACCATCGCGAATGGCATTGAACGTGCTCTCCCAGAGTTTGCGCACGCGCACATTCTCTTCGAAGAGGCGCGCGTTCTCAATGGCCATGCCGAGCTGATGCCCGATGGCTTCAAGCAGATCCACATCGTCGGTGATCTCCCGATCGGGATCATAGGTGGCCGTCACAAGCACGCCGATCGTGCGACCGTGGGCGATCAAAGGGACGCAGGCCAGAGCATGAAGGCCCAACTGACGGACGATCGGGCGCGTGATGCGCGGATCAGTAGCGGCATCGCGCAACACCAAGGGCTCGCCACTGGCAAAGACGCGTCCGGCTACGCCCTCGCCGGGCTTGAGCCGATCCACGCCCTGGACGTACTCGGGTGGGACTCCCTGTGCCGCGCGCACGCGCAACTCTCCTGCTTCCGCATCGAAGAGCATGATCAGAGCCATATCGGTCGCGAGCACTTCGAGGATCGTCCGCAGGACTTCATGAAGCAGCGGATCCACCTCTTGCATGCGACTGAGCACAGCGGACAGCGAACTGAGCGCTGTCAGCTTCCGAAGCGCGCGCTGGACCTCCTCATGGTCCTTCGCGCGATCGGCCGCGTCTTGAAGTCCTCGAACGGCTTCTTGCTGACCCTCAGCCGATGTGAGGGGACGCACGCGAGGCGAGACGCCTTGCTGCCTTCTGGCCTTCTTCACCCCCATAGAGGTCGTCATTAAGAGTAGCGCGCTTCGGAGGGTTGAGTCAAGACGACGAAGGAGTGGGCGAGCTGGATTATGTGAGGACTTTCGAAGGGCTTTCGGGAATCTCACCAAGCTCTCCGCGAGCGTGGCCCAATGAGGAGGGAGAAACATGGCGAAATCGAAAATTCTGATCGTCGATGACGAGGATCTGCTCCGATGGTCACTCCGCACGAAGCTGGAGCAATGGGGCTACGAGACTCTGGAAGCCGAGACAGCAAGGCAGGCATTCCGGCTCTTCACCGAAGAAGCACCCGATCTCGTCCTTCTGGACATCAAGCTCCCGGATGGCTCCGGCATTGATGTATTGCAACGGATCAAGGGGCACGATCCCAATGCACAGGTCATCATCATCACGGCCAATACGACGGTGGATAATGCCGTCGCCGCCCTGCGGCTCGGAGCCTTCGATTTCATCTGCAAGCCTATCAACTACGGCGAGCTGGAAGCGGCCGTCCGCAATGCCCTGGAGACCAGCCGCCTGCGCGACACGCTGCGACGTGTTCAATCTTTCCCCAAAAAGCGCTTCAGCTTCGACATGATCGTGGGTGAGTCGCCTCAGATGAAGGAGCTGCTGGCCATTGTCAAGCGCGTGGCCGAGAGCGAAGCCTCTTGCGTCGTCCTGCAAGGAGAATCGGGCGTGGGCAAGGATTTGATCGCGAAGGCGATCCATTATCAGAGTCGCCGCGCCGACTTTCCATTTGTGGCCGTCAACTGCGCCGCAATCCCGGAGACTCTCATGGAGACCGAGCTCTTCGGTCACGAGAGAGGTGCGTTCACCGACGCGCGCGCGCAAAAGAAGGGCGTCTTTGAGCTCGCGGATGGAGGAACGATCCTGCTCGATGAGATCGGCGAACTTCCGCTCGGACTGCAGGCGAAACTCCTGCGCGTGATTGAGGAGCAGCAGTTCCGCCGCGTCGGCGGCGTGCGCAATATCGGCGTCGATGTGCGCGTCATCGCGAGCTCCAATCGAAACCTCGAGGAGGAAGTCAAAGAGGGGCGCTTTCGCGCCGATCTCTTTTATCGGCTGAGCGTCGTGCAGATCACGATCCCCCCCTTGCGCGAACGCAAAGAGGATATCTTGCCCATCGCGGAGCACTTCATCAAGAGTTTCAACGTGAAGATGAAGAAGAACATCCTCGGCCTGGCTCCGGAGACTAAACGCCTTTTTCTCGAATATCATTGGCCGGGCAACGTCCGGGAATTGAAGAACACCATCGAACACGCCATGATCTTCGAGGATTCGCCCTATCTCACGCCGAAGTATCTGCATGAGCGCATCCTGCGTCCCTCCGTCCAGCCGATCGGCTTCGCTCGAAAGGGTGAGAACCCCTCAGCGCTTCTGGCCACTCTCGTGGGCAAGCTCACATTGGAGGAGATCGAACGCGAGATGATCCGGCATGCCCTAGAGGCGGTGAACTGGAATCAGACGCGCGCCGCCGATTTGCTTCGTATCTCGCGCGACGCGATCCGATACAAGATCAAAAAATACAGACTCGCCCGATACCCCTTCACCCCGGATGAGGCCCGAGCTCTCTGAGGAGCGTGTTCCGACCCTCGACGCTGAGGGCTTCTCGGAGGCGTATCGCTCCTTGCTCTCCCGATAAGGGGGGATGTTAAAGTGAACGGCGATGCCAGTCGTCACTGTTCCGAAAGCTCTATGAGAGAAGCTCGGAGAGGAAGGGGTGGAAGCTCTGGTGGCTTTATTGAACGCTATGGCCCAGGATACCCAGGCCAATATCCTCGCCCTCGCCGAAGAGAGGTTTGAGCGGCGACTCTCGGAGATGGCCGAGAAGATTACACGTCAGCTTGCGCAGCTGAGCGGGCAGTTCGAGCAACGATTCGTCGAGACGGAGGCACGGTTGAACGAGCGAATAAGTGGAGAGGTGGCGAGGCTTGATCAGCGGATCGCCGAAGAAGCCGCCAGACTCGACCGGCGGATCACTGAAGAGGTTGCGAAACTTGACGGGCGGGTTACCGAGGAGGTCGCTCGACTCGATCGCCGGATCATTGAAGAGGTCATCAAACTCGATCACCGGATTACCGAAGAAGTCGCAAAACTCGATCGGCGGATCGCTGAAGAAACGGCCAAGCTGGATACGCGAATGGGCACCGATATAGCAGCGCTCAAGATTCAGAGCGCCGAGGTAAAAGCAGATCTGATTCGTTGGATGTTCATCTTCTGGGTAGGACAACTGGGCGCCATCCTGGGGATTCTGTTGGTCTTCTTCAAGTAGCCTATCGCCGCTCTCCCGAGCGGTCTGTTTCGCGACGCGCATCGCCACGTGGTTCTGTCATGCGAACCGACTCCCTCAGTGCACGGTCAGGTGGGCGGCTTCCTTGACAAATGCGGAGGTGCCCGCTAACATCTGCAATTTGAGCGAACGGGCGGTTAGCTCAGCGGCAGAGCACCTGCCTTACAAGCAGGGGGTCACTGGTTCGAGCCCGGTACCGCCCACCATGCGCGGCCGGAGGAGACGAAGCCCCCGGCATTCGGAAGTGGTGATCTTTGAGAAAACGCGGGGCGGTAGTTCAGCATGGTGTAGAACGCCGGCCTGTCACGTCGGAGGTCGCGGGTTCAAGTCCCGTCCGCCCCGCCATCTTCCTCTTAAGGTTCATGACTCCGTCCCGTTCTTTCACCCGCAGTGGGTGTTGTGCCCCACTGGTGCCTCAGACGCGCCGGTATGACCTCCTTCCCTCGTCGCAAGGAGGCACGCCGTGATCTTTTTCACAGACAAAGACGAGCATGTGGATCTTGTCCTTCGCCCAAAGGAAGAGCCTCTTTTCGGCACGCTATTTGCAAATACACAAGAGAGGAGATTTCAAGCGCGAAGGAGGAACGGCGATGAGGGGAAGGAACCGCTTAACTCTGCTCCAGGGCCTTCGAGCATGGCTCGCCGAGATCGCTGAAGAGCAATTCCAACGGCATCGCCGGTGGCTGCGAGGGCTAAAGCCGGAGCAAGAGCGAACGATTCGCGCGCAGTTGCTCCCTTCGGTGATTGCCCAGCTGACGCGCGCCTGCACGCAGGGAGAACTCTTGTGCGAGCTTCCGAACGGCGGATGCGCTCCCCCTCCATCCACGGCGGACAATCGGCGCGGTCACAGGGCCAACTAGAGATCGGAGCTGGCGCTCATGAACGAGTCACAAGCTCGGGCGGCGGGACATCCTGGCCCCCCGCTTGGGACCATAGATCGAATCCTTCGGTGGCTCAGCTCGTTGCAACTGGGGATCGCCCTTATGCTCATCCTCATCGGGGCGGCGATCCTGGGAACGCTCATCCCGCAACACAATACAGAGGCGTTCGATCGCTTCTATGCTCGATTAACGCCGGCCGAACGCGCGCTCTATGGCCACTTGGGACTCTTCGACGTATATCACTCCTGGTGGTTCACGGCGGTCGTCTTGCTCTTCACTGTGAATCTCGTGCTCTGTTCGATTGATCGTCTCCCGATGATCCTCCATTATGTTCGCGAGCCGAAGGTCTCGGCCACGCCGCTCTTCGCACGATCTCAACCGCTGTATACGGTCCTCTTCACCGCTCGAAGCGCGTCGGAAGTCCTTGAGTCCCTTCGCCCCCTCTTCGCGCGTTTGAGGTGGCGCCCTCGCGTGACGACTGAGACACCACTGACGACCGTCTTTGGCGAACGCGGAGTGTGGAGCCGATGGAATTTCTTCCTCGTACACGGCTCCATTCTTCTCATCCTAGGCGCAGCCTTCGTGGGCGCGCGCTGGGGATACGAAGGGACGATGACCCTCTCCCCGGGGACGCGAACCCGCTCGCTGATGCTCCCGGGCTCGCGGTGGCGCGGTATCCCAGAACGCCCCTGGCCCCTTCCGTTCACTGTCCGGTGCGAAGCGCTGCGCGTGGACCTGAAGGATCCGCGCGGCCCGCTCATTCCATCGAACGTAATCAACTGGTACACGGATATCGTCATCGAGGAGGGTGGGGGCGAGCGAAGAGCGACCGTTGCCGTCAACCGTCCCTTCGACTATCGCGGGTATCGCTTCTTCCAAGTGGGGACAGGGCGATCGGGCGATGCCAGCCGAATCACCCTCGTCGTTCGTCCTGAAAACGGACCGGAGCGCCTCCTCTCTATTGCGAAGAACCAGACGGCGACCCTCCCTGACCTCGGTACGATTCGCTTCGTTCGGTTCACGGGCGACTTCCGCGCCGCTGGATCCCTTTCGTTCGAAGCCGAGGGATATGAGAATCCGGCAGCCGAATTGGAAATCGTCCGGCCATCAGGAGAGAGACACACACTCTGGGTCCTCAACGAGCGAACCGTCGAACGAAGGGGAACGGAAGATCGGCGCATGGTCCTGCCGGAGGCGGAGATCCCCGGATACCGATTCGCCCTCAGGGACTTTGAGAAGGTGAGCTTTGAGCACATCCTCCACGTGCGCTACGATCCGGGCGTCACGGCGCTCTACGTGGGATTCGCGCTGCTCTGCCTCTCGCTCATCATCGCCTTCTCCTCCTCCCATGAACGGGTGTGGGTCGTGCTGGAGCCGGAGGGCTCTCGCCTCACCATTCATCTCGCCGCTCACGCTAACCGCAATGAAGATCGCCTGGAGGAGAAGGTCCGCGCGCTCGCGCGCGATCTGGAGCGAGCGCTCGCCCAAGCGCCGCCGGATCAGTAGACGAACTCCCGTACATCGTAGATGCTGATCTTCGGCCGCTCGGCCGAGGGAGCACCTCGAAGACCATCGCGGATGAGTCGTATTTGCCGCTTCATCTCCTCCCAGGTGAGCGCGCGCACGCGGAAAGCGCGTGCCTTCTCTTCGTAATCCGATCCGGGATGGATATAGAGCGGTGAGAGATAGATGATATCCTCGCGACCGAGCGGCATCTCGCGGAGCAGGGCGATCGTATCCCGGACGTGCGCCTCGAAGAAGAGATCTCCCCCCAGTCCGATGAGAATGATAACGCCGACGGACAGCCCCGCTGCCTTGATGCGGGTGACGACGTCGAGCGCCTCCTCCGCCGTACCGGGCTTATTCACAAATTGCAAGAGCTCATCATGTCCGCTCTCGACGCCGAGATAGAGGCGCTTGACGTGCCGCTCTCGAAGCGCGATGAAGTCCTCCACCGTTTTGCGCATTCCGCTATAGGCATCGAGGAAGGAGTAGATCCCCTCTAGCGTCACTCCTCCCTCAGCGTGCGTGCGTCCGTTCCCGAAGGAGAAGGACTCGTGGATGAGCTCCAGAATGCGCAAGAGCCGCTCCTGAGGCAGGATGAGCGCATTGGCATCAGCCAGAAAGAGCGAGCGCCGCAACGTGATCGAGTCTCCCAGGAACGCTTTCACAGCCGCGATGTGTTGCCGCACAGCCTCATCGGTCTTGATCTGAAACCGACGATCCCGATAGAAATCACAGAATGTGCATTTATTCCAGTGGCATCCCTCGGTGACCTGCAGCACGAGAGCGAGATATTGATCGGGCGGGAGGATGCTGACGGGCTTATAGACGGAGAGAAAGCGCTCCTCATCGCGCGCATAGGCCGAAGCATCCCAGGCCAAGATTCGCTCCAGCCAGCGATCGAGGTCTTCCGCTCCACTCCCCTGCGTGAAGATCTGCACGCGCGCACGTCCTTTCCGAAAAGCTGTGACGATATCACTCACCTCCGACCAGAGCCGAGCCAGAAACGCGCGCTTTTCGTCTTCGGTGAGAACTCGGATGTGCTTGGGCGCCAGCGGCTCAGCATGCCACTTCTCGACGACGATACCGCTCAGCCCCCGCACAAAAGTATGCCCTTCTCGATAGACCGTGTAGAGTCGCCCTGCACGGTCGAAGGAGGCGACGAGCCGTCCGTCGTCCATGATCGAAAGTGAGTGTGGCTTGACGGTGATCCAGAGATCGTCCTCCTTGCGCATCTTCTCACCCCCGTTGACTCCTGGTAGCACCGCCGTGCCCTTTATCAAGCGTACCAAGACTCCCCTTTTGCCTGCTACAGGCGGGCCGTCGCATCCGGTGACTGTGGTATAATTTCTCAACCATGCAAGGGGAGGTAGACATTCCAGCGCGCATGCGCACGTTGCGCAAGGTCACCTTCTTCTCGACGCTTGGCGAACCGATGCTCCGCACCTTGGCCGAGGCGTGCCGGCTGAAGCGCTACCGAAAAGGAGAGATCCTCTTCTTGGAGGGGGAGCCCTGTCCGGGACTCTTCGTCGTGCATTCGGGTGCGGTGAAGATCTTCAAGACCTCCCTCGGGGGGCGCGAGCAGATCCTGACCATTGAATCCGAGGGGCGTCCGATCGCCGAGCTCGCCGTCCTGGATGAAGGCCCATATCCGGCTTCGGCGATGGCCGTCGAGGAAACGACGGTCCTGCTCATCCCAAAAGATGAATTCCATCGGGTGTGTCGCCAGCATCCGGAGATCGCCTTCGGTATTATTCGTTCGCTCGCCGGACGATTTCGACGGCTCGTCGGATTGATCGAAGCGCTCGCCTTTTTGGAAGTTGGCCAGCGCCTGGCCCGATGGTTGGTGGAGAAAGTCACGCGCGAGGGGAGGCCGACGCCCCGCGGCATCGAATGTACGCTCGATCTGACGCATCACGAGCTGGCGGCGCAAATCGGGACGGTACGTGAGCTGGTCACTCGAACGCTCAGTCGCTTTCAACATCAAGGAGTGCTCGCCATTGAGAATCGCACGATCATCATCCTCGATCTCGAACGCTTGAAACAGGAAGCGGAAGGAGAATAGGCGCTGATTGCGTCCGCGGCGCGCGACAGATGCTACGCCCCATGAGCCTTGCGCGACAAAAGGGGATGCGGGGGAAAAGCCCCAGCGGGGTGCTGATTTTCACACAAGGTTCCCCAAGAAGCTCGACAGCCGATGATGCGACAAGTCACAGAAAATTAAGGAGAAGAGAGACGGAAGGCCTCTCCCCGCCCGTTTGGAACGCTCCTTGCATAAAGGAGGTATGGATATCATCCGTGGATCTTTGACACCGGCCGTCCTGGTGGCGCAAGCCGACCTCGCCTTGCATGCCTTCCACAAAGACCTCACCACAAAAGGGCTTGGCCACCAGGGGCCTTTTTTCATCTATGATACCCTCTGCCTGGCTATGTCAAACGTCAGGAGCCGCGTTATCGGGAGATACGGGAGCGCGCGAGACGCTCTGAGTGCCCCACGTCGTGGATCTGTTCACTTTCAAACAAACCGCCCACTGTTTGCACGAGGAAGATGTTGTCCATCTTCCCATATTCGCTCCAGCCCTATCCAAGGAGGTCGAGCATGATCCTCGGCGTTCCCAAGGAGCGATCGGTCCTCAAAGGCGTTGAAGAGAAGCGCGTGAGCCTCTCTCCGGCTGGCGTCCGCGAAGTGATCGCCTGGGGCGCCGATGTGGTGGTCACCGCCGGCGCCGGCCTCGGAGCGGGATTCACCGATGAGGAGTACCGAGCCGTCGGCGCGCGTGTCGTGTATTCTGATGAGGAGACGATTCGACGGGCAGACCTTGTCCTCAAAGTCCAACGCCCAACTCCCGAAGAGTGGGGCTTCCTCACAGAGGGTGCCGCACTGATGGCATTTCTGCATGCGGCTGTCGCGCCCAAGGAGTTCCTCCGCGTGCTCGTAGAGAAGCGCATCACGGCGATCGGACTGGAAGTCATTCAAGAGCCGGATGGGACGTTGCCGATCCTGAGACCATCGAGCGAAATCGCGGGGAAGATGGCCGTTCAAATCGCTGGCCGTCTTCTGGAGAGCACATCGGGGGGGCGAGGGATCCTGCTGGGCGGGATCCCAGGAATCCCCCCGGCAGATGTCGTCATCCTCGGTGGAGGTACCCTCGGATACTATGCCGCGCGCTCGTTTCTCGGCATCGGTGCCAGCGTGTACATCTTGGACAAGAACCTGAAGCGCCTGATGGAATTGGACACGCTATTTGAGGGGAAAGTCGTGACGGCACTCGCGACGGCGAGCAATATCGAGAAGTTCGTGGCCTTCGCCGATGTCCTCATCGGAGCTGTGCTCGTGCCTGGGCAGCGCGCGCCTGTGCTCGTCACCAAGGAGATGGTGCAACGGATGCGCCCGGGGAGCTTGATCCTAGATTTCTCCATTGACCAGGGGGGATGCGTCGAGACCTCGACGCTGACGCCGAGCGAAGATTTCCTCTTCACGAGCTACGGAGTGACCCACTTTTGCGCGCCGAACGTTCCGGCCCTGGTGGCGCGCACCTCCACGCACGCATTGACCAATGCGATGCTCCCTTATTTGCGAGAGATCGTGCAACACGGGATATTGGGTGCGCTCAAGGGGAACGTCGCTCTGCGGCGCGGCTTGTGCGCGTTCGGCGGATTCCTCACGCACGCACTGCCCGCGCTGGATCTGCCTCAGGCTGATTTGGAACGCATGGTTCAGGAGACCGATGAGACACTGGATGGATGAGTATCGAAAACGGCGCGTGACGGCCGAAGAAGCGGTATCGCTCGTGCGATCCGGCGATCGGATCTTCGTGAGCGGGAACGCGGCGACGCCGTTTGTCCTGCTCGACGCACTAGCGGCGCGCGCCCCGGAACTGGAACGCGTCGAGGTGACTCATGTCCTCTTGGTGGGCGAGGATCCCCTCTCCCGACCCGAAGCGCGCGATCGCTTCCGCCACAACTCCCTTTTCGTCGGACCGGCGGACCGCGCGGCCGTCAACGAGGGACGCGCCGATTACATCCCCATCCATCTTCATGAGATCCCTCGCCTCTTCCGAAGCGGTCGCCTGCCGCTCGATGTGGCGTTCATTCACACAACGCCTCCGGACGAGCACGGCTTCATGAGCCTGGGCGTGGAATGCCTGGCGACGATGGCTGCCATCGCGAGCGCGCGCATCATCCTGGCTCAGGTCAACGACCAGATGCCTCGCACGCTCGGCGATTGCTTCGTGCACATCTCGCGCGTCACGCGGATCGTGGAGGTCTCTTGCCCGCTTCCGGAACTCCGCCGATCGGGTTTCGGAGAGGTCGAGCGTCGGATCGGCGAATATGTCGCGGAGCTGGTCGAGGATGGTGCGACGTTGCAACTCGGCATTGGGAGCATCCCGGATGCCGTGCTCGCTGCTTTGACCGATAAGCGCGATCTGGGCATCCATACGGAGATGGTCTCCGACGGGATCATGGAGGCTATCGAGGCCGGCATCATCACCGGCGCGCGAAAGACGATCCACCCGGGCAAGGTCATCGGCACGTTCGCCCTCGGGAGCCGACGCCTCTATGAGTTCCTGGACAACAATCCGCTCTTCGAATTTCATCCGTGCGACTACACGAACGATCCCTTTATCATCGCGCGCAACGAGAAGATGGTCGCCATCAATTCGGCGATCGAGGTGGATCTGACCGGCCAAGTGTGCTCCGATTCGATCGGGACGCAGATCTACTCCGGCTTCGGCGGACAGCTTGACTTCATGCGGGGGGCGGCGTATGCGCCCAACGGGAAACCGATCATCGCGATGCCCTCAACGGCTCGGAGAGGCGAAGTCTCGCGCATTGTCCCCACGCTGAGGCCGGGGGCGGGCGTTGTGACCACGCGCGCCGATGTGCACTATGTGGTCACCGAATATGGAATCGCAGACCTGCATGGGAAGAATCTGCGAGAGCGCGCCGAAGCCCTCATTCGCATCGCTCACCCGAAGTTCCGCGAGGAGCTGACGCGCGCGGCACGTGAGCGTCGGCTGCTGCCGGCGCTTTTCCATCTGGGAGAGCCCGTGTGCGCTCCCGAGGAGCCGACGGCAGCTCATCAAAATGAGAACGAGGGAGAGGAATCCCTATGACGATCCTATCGCGACTACGCGTCACGCTCGACGGCAACGAAGCCGTCGCTTCTATCGCGTATCAACTGAGCGAAGTCATCGCCATCTATCCGATCACCCCTTCTTCGCCCATGGGCGAGTTGGCCGACCAATGGGCGGCCGAAGGGCGACCGAACCTCTGGGGCACGGTGCCCACTGTCATCGAGATGCAAAGCGAAGGCGGGGCGGCCGGAGTTCTCCATGGGGCCTTGCAGGCCGGCGCACTGGCGACCACTTTCACGTCGTCTCAAGGTTTGCTCCTCATGATCCCCAACATGTACAAGATCGCCGGGGAGTTGACGGCGACGGTCTTCCACGTGGCGGCGCGCTCGCTGGCCACGCACGCTCTCTCGATCTTCGGCGATCACAGCGATGTCATGGCCACGCGCGCGACCGGATTCGCCCTGCTCGCCTCGGGCTCCGTGCAAGAGGCCATGGATCTGGCCCTCATCGCTCATGCGGCGACGCTCGAATCGCGCATCCCCTTTCTCCACTTCTTCGACGGCTTTCGCACCTCCCACGAGGTGATGAAAGTGGAGATGCTCGCGCCGGAAGATCTCCGCGCGATGATAGATGACGAGCTCGTGCGCGCGCACCGTGCGCGTGCCCTCTCGCCCGATCGTCCCTTCATCCGCGGGACGGCGCAAAATCCGGACGTGTACTTTCAGAGCCGCGAGGCCGTGAATCCCTTTTATCGCGCGTGCCCGACGATTGTCGAGCAGGCGATGGAGAGGTTCGCCCGCCAGGTGGGTCGGCAGTATCGCCTCTTCGACTACGTGGGTGCTCCGGATGCCGATCGGGTGCTCGTCCTCATGGGATCGGGAGCCGAAGCGGCTCACGAGACGGTCGAGGAGCTGCTCGCACGGGGTGAGGCTGTGGGGCTCATCAAGGTCCGCCTCTATCGTCCATTCTCCATCGCGCACTTCATCGCCGCACTGCCGCCGACGGTTCGCGTCCTCGCCGTCTTGGATCGCACAAAGGAACCGGGCAGCATCGGCGAGCCGCTCTATCTGGACGTCGTCGCGGCCGTGCACGAAGCGATGGCGGACGGAACGGCGTCCTTTACCGCTCGGCCCCGGATCATCGGAGGCCGTTACGGCCTCTCCTCAAAGGAATTCACGCCCGCTATGATCAAGGCCATCTTCGACGAGATGAAACGGGAGCACCCGAAGAATCACTTCACCATTGGGATCCATGATGACGTCACGCACACGAGCCTCACCTACGATCCGACGTTCTCCACGGAGGATCCGCAGACCGTGCGCGCTCTCTTCTACGGACTCGGCGCCGATGGGACGGTGAGCGCCAATCGGAACTCGATCAAGATCATCGGGGAGCTCACGGACTACTACGCACAGGGCTATTTCGTCTACGACTCGAAGAAGGCGGGTTCGATGACGATCTCGCACCTGCGTTTCGGCCCATGTCCGATCCGATCCAGCTACCTCATCACGCGGGCGAATTTCGTCGCCTGTCATCAATTCCCCTTCCTGGAGCGGATCAATGTGTTGAAGGCTGCCGAGCCGGGCGCGACGTTCCTACTCAATAGCCCCTATGGACCCGAGGACGTATGGGACCACCTCCCGCGCACGATCCAGCGCGAGATCCTCGAGAAGAATATCCGCTTCCTCGTCGTTGATGCCTATCGAGTCGCTCGCGAGGCGGGCTTGAGCGGACGCATCAACACGATCATGCAAGCGTGCTTCTTCGCTCTCATCACGGGTGACTTTCCGAATGCGGTCACACGCGCGGAGGAACGAAGGGGGTATCTGAAAGGCGTGCTCTCGCTCGAACGAGCGCTGGCGGCCATGCGCGAGGCGATTTGGAAGACTTACGGCAAGCGCGGCGCTGCAATCGTCGAGAAGAACCTCGCTGCCGTAGACCGCGCGTTGGAGAATCTCTACGAGGTTCGCGTCCCAGAGCGCGTGACGAGCGCGTTCGATCTCCGTCCTCCGGTCCCCCCGGAGGCGCCCGCCTTCGTGCGTGAAGTGACGGCGCGGATGATCGCCGGCGAGGGAGACGAGCTGCCCGTGAGCGCTTTCCCGCCGGACGGCACCTATCCGAGCGGCACGACTCGATGGGAGAAGCGGAACATTGCTCCGGAGATCCCCGTCTGGGACGAAGACCTCTGCATCCAATGCGGTAAGTGCGTACTCGTCTGTCCGCATTCGGTCATCCGAGCGAAGGTGTACGATCCGGCCCTGCTGGCCGAAGCGCCGCCAACGTTCAAGTCGGCTCCGGCACGATGGGTGGAATTCAAGGGTTGGCGGTACACACTTCAGGTCGCTCCGGAAGATTGTACGGGATGCGCCCTTTGCGTCGAAGTCTGCCCGGCTAAGAGCAAAAGCGAACCGCGTCACAAAGCGCTCACCATGCAACCGCAAGCACCGCTTCGTGAGACGGAACGCGCGAATTGGGAATTCTTCCTCCGAGTGCCGGATGTGGATCGGAGACGTCTCCATATCGGCCAGGTGAAGGACGTCCAGCTTCTGGAGCCCCTTTTCGAGTTCTCCGGAGCGTGCGCCGGATGCGGCGAGACGCCCTACATCAAGCTGCTCACACAGCTCTTTGGCGATCGCCTGTTGATCGCAAATGCGACCGGGTGTTCCTCGATCTACGGGGGAAATCTCCCCACGACGCCCTACACGGTCAACCGAGAGGGGCGCGGACCCGCCTGGTCGAATTCGCTCTTCGAAGATAATGCCGAATTCGGACTTGGCTTACGATTGGCTCTGAATCAACAAGCGGAATATGCGCGCCATCTCCTGCGCCGTTTGGCCGCTCACATCGGCGAGGAACTGGTGGATGCGGTGCTCACGGCTGACCAATCCACCGAAGAGGGGATCGAACGCCAGCGCGAGCGCATTCGCCTGTTGAAAGAGCGCCTGGCCGTGCTCCCTTATCCGGAGGCGCGCCTGCTCCTTGACGTCGCCGATGCGCTCGTGCGCAAGAGCGTGTGGATCATCGGAGGCGACGGATGGGCCTACGACATCGGCTACGGCGGCCTGGATCATGTCTTGGCCTCCAGTTACGACGTCAATATCCTGGTCCTCGACACGGAAGTCTACTCCAATACCGGTGGTCAGATGTCCAAAGCGACGCCGCGCGGCGCTGTGGCCAAATTCGCTGCGGGCGGGAAACCGACGCCGAAGAAAGACCTGGCGCTGATGGCCATGACCTACGGGACCGCCTACGTCGCCCGCATCGCCATGGGCGCCAATGATACGCAGACGGTGAAGGCCTTCCTGGAAGCGGAGGCCTATCCAGGCCCCTCGCTCATCATCGCCTACAGTCACTGCATCGCCCATGGATACGACCTCCGCTTCGGCATGGAGCAGCAGAAGGCCGCCGTCCTCTCCGGCTACTGGCCCCTGATGCGCTATCATCCCGATCGACTCAAGGAGGGGAAGAATCCCCTCATCCTCGATTCCAAAGCGCCCAGTCTCCCCCTGCGTCAGTACGTCTACAACGAGACGCGCTACACGATGCTCGTTCACAGTCGGCCGGAGGTGGCTCGAGCCCTGCTCGAACTCGCCGAACGAGATGTGCGCGCGCGATGGCGGTTCTACGAGCATCTCGCAAACCTCCCTGTCGAAGAATGGGCGAAGGAGGTGCGCTATGCCTGATCTCACAACGACCTATTTGGGTCTGACGCTCCGCACGCCTCTTGTCGTCTCCTCCTGTCCGCTCTGCGAGAGCGTGGACAATATCCGGCGCATGGAGGAAGCGGGAGCTGGCGCCGTCGTGCTCCATTCGCTCTTCGAAGAGCAGATCAACATCGAGAGTGAACTTTTGGACCGATACCTTTCGCACGGTGCGGAGTGCTACGCGGAAGCGCTCAGTTACTTCCCGGATCTGACGGCGTATAAGCTCGGACCGGAGGAATACCTGGAGCACATCCACCGCGCGAAATCCGCCGTGAGCATCCCGATCATCGGGAGTCTCAACGGTGTCACTCCGAGCGGATGGATTCGGTACGCGAAGGCGATCGAACAAGCGGGGGCCGATGCGCTCGAGTTGAACATCTACTACATCCCGACAGATCCGAACCTCACGGGAGCTGATGTGGAACGCCGGTATGTGGAGCTGGTGCGCGCCGTGAAAGAGAACGTCACCATCCCCGTCGCTGTCAAGCTCGGGCACTTCTTCACTGCCTTCGCGAACGTGGCCAAGCAGTTGGAGGAAGCCGGAGCGGATGCACTCGTCCTCTTCAATCGGTTCTACCAACCCGATTTCGATGTGGAGCGGCTAGAGGTCGTTCCGACGCTGACGCTCAGCCGCTCGGATGAGCTGTTGCTCCGCCTTCATTGGGTCGCCATCCTCTACGGGCGCATTCGCGCAGACCTGGCCGTCACCGGCGGCGTTCATACGGTCTATGATGTCGTGAAGGCCATCATGGCCGGAGCCGCCGTCGCCATGATGGCCTCGGCGCTTTTGACCTACGGTATTGGCTACATCCGCACGGTCCTGGCGGACCTCACCCGCTGGATGGAAGAGCACGAGTACGACTCGCTTCGCCAGATGCGCGGGAGCCTGAGCCAACGCCGGGTCGCTGAGCCCGCTGCCTTCGAGCGAGCCAACTACCTGCGCGTGCTCAGCTCCTTCGCATGGCGATCGCCGGAATAGCACGCATGAGGCGTGTAACTTTCAGGGCATCACAGAATCATATCATATACGGTGAGGGCGCCCGTGGCGATGTCACCCACAGAAGGCTTCGCTCCGAGCGCCCGAGAGCCTAGAGACAGGAGGGAGCGTGCGATGCACTATCCGTGGTGGTATATCCCGTTCCTCACCTCCCCTATGCTCATCGCCATCATTGCCGTGCTGCATGTCCTCATCGCTCATTATGCCGTCGGCGGCGGCCTCTTCCTCGCCGTCGAGACGCAGTACGCCTACCGGCAAAACCACCGGGAATACCTCGCATATCTGAGAGAACACGCCCGATTTTTCATCCTGATCACGGTGGTCTACGGAGCGATCACGGGAATTGGTATCTGGTGGACGATCGGTGTCGCGTCACCCCTGGCGACGCAAACGCTCATCCATATCTTCGTCTTCGGATGGGCGATGGAATACGTCTTCTTCGTGTTGGAGATCGTATCGGCGTTCATCTTCTTCTACTTCTGGGGACGGCTCGATCCGAAGACGCACATGCGCGTGGGCTGGATATATGCCGGGTCAGCATGGATGAGCCTCGTGATCATCACGGGCATTACGGCCTTCATGTTGAACTCCGGCCGATGGCCGGAGGATCGAACCTTCTGGGCGGGCTTTTTGAATCCGCAATTCGTCCCGCAGGTGCTCGCGCGCACAGGCGGCGCGTTCTTGCTCGCCTCGCTTTATGTCTACTTGCACGCCACGTTCAAGGCTAAGGACCCAACTCTGCGCGACTTGATCGCTGCGCGATCGGCGCGGCCGGCACTTCTGGGCTCCATCTTGATCACCCTGGGAGGGATTGGTTGGTATCTCACGCTACCGGAGTCCTCCCGAGCTGCGCTTGCTGTTGCGAGCACGCTGAATATCCTCGTCGTGCTTCTCTTCGCCATCACGATCGCCGTGTTCTTCATGCTCTATCTCGGCCCATATCGAAATCCGGGATGGCTCTCGCCCGGCTTCGCCCTTCTCTTCTTCACCTTCGGACTCGCGGCGATCACGACCGGAGAGTACATCCGCGAGGCTGTTCGGAAGCCGTACATCATCTACAACGTCGTGCTGGGGAATCAGATCTATGCCGAGAAGGTACCCGAACTTCGCCGTCGCGGATATCTCGAAGGGGGGACTTGGACGAAGGCGTGGGTGAGCCATCACTATCCTCAGGTCGTGAACAATGGCCGCATTGATCCGGCGCGGCTGCTGATGCTCCCTGAGGACGATCAGGTGAAGCTCGGCGAAGTTCTCTTCCTTTACCACTGTAACAATTGTCACGCGGGGCAGCGTGGGTTTTCCGCTGTCGGCCAACTGCTGCGCGGGTGGACGCCGGAGATGGTGCGCACGGTCGTGCGGCATCCGGAGAGAGCTCACTTCTTCATGCCTCCTTGGGCCGGCACGCCTGAGGAAGCAGAATTGCTCACGAAGTATCTCCTGCGGATCGCACTCCCACGACCCGGCGGGATGTATCTCGGAGACGGACAATAGGAGGTGCGCAATGGATCCCACGACCTTGATTGGCCCCTCAAGCCCTCTTGGGTATCCGGCCCCCTACTGGTTCATAGTCGCTCTGAAGGTCTTGGGCTTCACGCTTCACATGGTCCCGATGCACCTCTGGTACACGGGAATTCTGCTGGCCATGCTCCTATACTGGCGCGGTGGGGAAGAGGCGCGGCGACTCTCGCGGCGGCTGACGTGGCCGATGCCGATTGTGATCGCCCTGGGGATCAACTTCGGCATCGTTCCTTTGCTCTTCACACAAGTCGCTTATTACAAGGTCTTCTACCCGGCGACGATCCTGATGGCGTGGCCGTGGGTGAGCATCATCGCGCTGCTTGCGCTCGCCTACTCCGGGGTGTATATCTTCGTCGCCGGATTGCGCTCGGAAGAGACCCCGCTTGCACGTTGGCGGCAAGCGGTCGGATGGATAACGGCTGCTCTCTTTCTTCTCATCGGCTTTTTCTTCTCGAACGCCTTCAGCCTGATGACCAATGTGCGCGCCTGGCCAGACCTCTGGCTCCACAAGAGCATCGGCGGCGCACCGCTTGGGACGGCTTTGAACACCGGCGATCCGACGCTCTGGCCGCGCTGGCTCATGATGCTCGCCCTTGCTCTGACGACGACAGCGGCTTTCATCGTCGTGGACGCACAGTGGTTCGCCTCCCGAGAGGGCGCCGAATATCGCGCGGTCGCTCGACGCATCGCGTTCGGCATCTCTACTCTCGGGGTTCTCGGGTTCGCGATTACGGGCTCCTGGTACGTCTTTGGGACGTGGCCCGAGGACCTCCGTGCGGAGATGCTTCGCAGCCCCTGGCGCGTGCTGATGGGGCTGACGGCGATCAGCCCAGGTGTTCCTTGGCTCCTGATCCTCTGGCAATGGCGGCGAGGGGGGACCCGAGCGCGCGCTGCGGCAACGGCCTTGGCCCAGTCCCTCGTGCTGGCCTTCAACGCCATCAGCCGCCAGATCGTGCAGAACGCGGAGCTCCGCCCATTCCTCGACGTGACCACCGAGCCGGTCCATATCCAGTGGAGCCCATTGTTCCTCTTCCTCCTGCTCTTTACCCTGGGACTTGGTCTCATCGCGTGGATGTTGAGCAAACTCCAAGCGTCCGCAAAGACAAGCGAGAGCGGATGAGGATTGCGCCCGCTCCGGGGATTGCCAAACGGACCATTTTCTGCTAAAAGTATACTCTGCGTCGCCGTGGTGAAGCCCGGTCTAACACACTGGTCTTTCAAGCCAGGATTCGCGGGTTCAAATCCCGCCGGCGACGCCAAAAATTTTCCCCTCTGAGGAAGTTCCGTCCCCAAGGGAATGTCCTATCGCGAAAGGAGCAAAGCCTGAGTCACGAAGAACGAGGGCCAAGAGGTGGTGCCGCTAGCGGGGCTTGAACCCGCACTCTCAGGCTTGAGAGGCCTGCGTGTTAACCACTTACACCATAGCGGCACCTATTTCGGGAAGATATTTTAGCCTCCCTTCCTCCGTTCGTCAATTCCGCGTGTTTCTCCCGAAACAGGAAGGCCACCTCTCCAGAGCGCACGTCGGTAGATCACCTTGATCGGCTCTGAGGCTCCTGATAAGATAGCACCGACATCGAGGGAAGGGCCTGCGCGATTGGGCTCGCTGATGGGCGCGATCGACTTCGGAGTTATGACTTTCGCAATGCGCACCGCATCGGATCATCTTCTGGTTCCATCGAGGACCGAACGCTTGGCCTCTCTGGATGTGTTCCGAGGCCTCACGATCGCAGGCATGATCTTAGTGAACAATCCAGGCAGTTGGAGCCATGTCTATCCCCCGCTGGCGCACGCTGAATGGCACGGATGGACGCCCACGGATTTGATCTTTCCCTTCTTCCTCTTCATCATGGGCGTGGCGACCGTTCCCAAATCCGTGGTCTTTTATCTCACCACGGGTTGGGTTTGCAACCGGCACCGTAGGGTCTGGTGAGGAACCGCTTGAGGATCACTCGGGCGGCATTAACGTCCGCCGGGCCTGCGCAGCCACACTTCAGGCACCGGAAGCGATCCCTGTCGAGGCGATTCCCCTGCTCGACGTGGCCGCATGCGTGGCACTCGATACTGCTTCGACGGGCAGACACTGTGACACAGCGAACACGGTTCGCGTCACAGGTCATCCTGAGCCTCGTCAGCCAGTACCGATATGCCCACGCGCCGAGCACGCGGCGCATATTTTGGCTCACGCGCCGTGTGAGCTTAGTCCGGTAATTGATTCTCTTGAGCCTCTCGACCACAACGAGATCAACACCCTTAATG
>Ga0197143_1000962_pt1 | contig 26408 bp, 28 predicted proteins | sample GBS70_MetaG_FD_148603 | JGI IMG/M metagenome (GOLD analysis project Ga0197143, IMG submission 148603) | Sediment microbial communities from Great Boiling Springs, Gerlach, Nevada, United States - GBS 70_MetaG | ecosystem: Environmental > Aquatic > Thermal springs > Hot (42-90C) > Sediment... | reverse complement strand
GCCGATACCAACCGGGTAATAAATATTGAAAATGTTAATACCCCTTATGGTTTAATTACCAATGCCTATAAAATAAGAACCCATCTTTTAATTAAGCGCCACGGTTGTTATATGAATTATCCTTGGCGGGATACTGTAAGGGTTTTTGGTTTTCAGTGGTATAAAGATTCTTTATGGTTGGCGAAAGAGAGTAGTTATCAAGTGGTAAGATTTTGGTTTAATTTGGGTACATGGATTTTGATAGTAGAGGCAAGAATAGTTTCACGCACCTATTTAAAAGATGTTTTAGCTTCTATTTCCGAAAGTTTTGCTAACAAGCTTAAGGTTATCTATTTTGATAAACCTTTAATATTTGATGACGAAGTTATTTTAATGAATAATCTGGGACAAATACTTCTGAAAAAGAATAAAGTCATTTTGGATAATAAGCGATATCCCAAGGGAATTTATTATTTGAAAACTAAGAACAATTTATTTAAGTTGATTAGCTATTGAAGATAAAAATTGGTTTTGGTTTTGATTCTCATCCGCTAAGAAAAAAAAGAAAGTTAATTATTGGCGGAGTTGAGATTCCTTTTAAATATGGTCTTTTTGGCCATTCCGATGCTGATATTTTATTTCACGCCTTAGCCGATGCCCTTTTAAGTGCCCTTGGTGATTATGATATTGGCTATTATTTTCCACCAACTGATAAAGAGCTTAAAGGGATTTCTTCTTCTTTTATTTTGAAGGAAGTGAATAAGAAAATTAAAAAAAATGGTTATCAATTAAAAAGTGTTTCGGCAGTTATTGTTATTGATAAACCAAAGCTTTTACCTTATCTTTCCCAAATGAAAAAGAATATCAGTGAGCTTTTGAAAATAAAGAAAGAAGCGATCGGTCTTTCTTGTAAAACCTGGGAAGGTTTTCTTAATAATAAAGTTGCTGCTTGTTTTTGTACGGTGTTATTAGAAAAGAAATGATACCATTAAGAGATGATATTCCTTCTTTAAGGCGACCAATTTTTGTTTATCTTATTGTGATTATTAATATCTTGGTCTTCCTTTACGAAATGTCCTTAGGAGAGAATTTGCGCTATTTTATTTGGAAATACGGAATTCTTCCGGTTGCAATTACTAATGGTGAGCAACTCCATACACTTTTTACCGGAATGTTTTTACACGGAAATTTTATGCACATTTTAGGCAATATGCTTTATTTGTGGGTTTTTGGTGATAATGTGGAGGATATTTTTGGTCATTTTTGGTTTTTAATTATGTATCTTTTGAGTGGATTATTCGGTTCTTTTTTACATATTATGAAAAATCCTTATTCTAAAATTCCCATGATTGGTGCCTCAGGAGCAATATCGGGTGTGCTTGGTGCTTATTTGGTTTTATTTCCTAATGCCAGAATTCTAACCCTAATTCCTATTGGCTTTTTCTTAAGATTTGCCTTAGTTCCCAGTTTTCTTTTTTTAGGAATTTGGATACTACTCCAATTTTTATATAATTCCTTAGGAATTCCTGGTGTCGCTTGGTCAGCTCATATTGGTGGTTTTTTAGTTGGCTTTTTAATGGCTATCTTTTTTAGGAGAAGAAAGAAAAGAAGAATAGAATACGAAGTTTACGATATCTGATTTCTTTCTAATTCGGAAGCCTTTTTAAAACACTTTTGGGCTTCTTCTTTATTTCCTAACTTTTCTAAAATCTCGCCTTTATCATACCATAATCGGGGGTCATTGGGATTAATAACAATGGCTTCGTTAATAAATCTTTGAGCTTCTTCTAATCGGTTCAATTCTTTTAAAGCCAACGCCTTACCAGAAAATAGCAGGTAGGAATTGATATCATATTTTAACCCTTCATTAAAGCATTCTAAGGCCATTTCCGGATTATTGGTTTCTAAATAGAAAAGCCCTAAGGAATACCAATAATTACCAATTTTAGGATTCAATTGGACCGCCTTTAATAAATGATAATAAGCTTTTTCACCTTCTTTTTTCTCTAAATATAAAACTCCTAAATTATGATGGATATCACTGCCATCCGGATTTAATTTTAATGCCTTTAAAAAAGCTTCTTTTGCTTCTTCTTTTTTATTCATTTCGTAATATAAGACACCTTGATTAAAATAGGCTTGCCAATCATTAGGATTAAGAGTGATTGCCCTTTCATAATATTTCAACTCATCTTTTTGCCTACCTAATTTTCCTAAGATATAACCTTTGGTTACCAACGCTTTAGAATCATTAGGTGCTATCTTTATTGCTTGGTTAACCAATTTTAAAGCCAAGTCATATTTTTTAAGTTGGCAAAAGATAAAAGAAAGATTTAAGAAGGTTTCTAAATCATTGGGATTTTCTTCTACTATTTCTTCCAAAACCGAAAGGGCTTCTTCATATCTCTGTAAAGCAATTAAAATATTGGCTTTACTTTTAAGAATTTTTATATCCTTGGGTTGTAGTTCAGAAGCTTTATTTACATAAATTAAGGCTTTTTCGTATTCGCCTAAGAAGGAATAGATTTCGGCTAATTGAAAATAGGGAAGAGCATCAAAGGGTGAAAAAGAAATAGCCTTTTGAAACGCGTTAATTGCTTTTTCGTAATCCTTCATTTTTAGATAAACAATGCCTAATTCCTGCCAGCAAGCACTATTTGTTGGGTCTTTTTCTAAAACTTCTTGAAAATATAAAAGGGCTTTGGACCAATCCTCTAAACGAAAATAAGCAAAACCTAAGGAGTATTTTGCCGAAAGATTCTCAGGGTCTAAAGAAAGGATTTTTTCAAATATCTTTTTTGCGTAATTAGGGTCAGAATAAATGTTTATTAAAACCCCAACCTTTTCTAAAATAGGAATATCAACATAAGTAATTTCGGAAAGTACTTCTTCAATTTTTCCTTCTTTTATTGCCTTTAAAATTTCTTTTGCTTTATTTATCTCTTCCGGAGTTTCCATTATTTGATAAGTAAAATTTTTGATTTTTGAATTATCTTTTTATCAGTAGTCTTTAAGAGAAGAAGATATATTCCAAAAGGTAATTTTTCTTTTAACTCAATGGTTTGCCAACCTTTTTCGCCGTATCTCTTTTCTTTTTTAATTAATTGACCATTGAGATTGTAAAGGTAAATAGTATATTCACTATCTTTTGGTAAATAAAATCTTACTTTCTTTTTTTGGACAATTAAAGTTTTTTTATGTTGTTTTTGGGAAGTTTCTTGGATTCCTACTTGCGGTGGATTGGGAGTAATTTTTATTGCTCTTCCAGTTTTTAAGGTATCAAAACCACGGTTATAAGTATTGTTATAAACCACCATTACCATTAAACTGCCATCATAATTTTGATGGCCAACAGTGTTAGAAAGATAATAGTTACTGGAATAATATTGGTAAATAATTACATTGTTACCATTAATAGTTTGATAAGAGGTATCATAAATTATAATCTGAAATTTATCCCACATCTCTCGGGGTGAAAAATAATGGACGGAATCCCATTCAATGATTATCCGACGGTTTAACGAGTCAAAATAATACCAAACACCGCCACCAGTAGGCGGATAATAGTCATCCCAGCTTATCGCCAAATGGTTTGGTATTTGTGAAGGTAAAGGAGTATTAAAATAATCGTTTCTTGAAGTAGAATCAATACTTGCCCAACCGTTAGAACAGATAGAGATTCTAGTATAATAGTTGTTATAATATTTTATTGGTCCAAAATAAGTGGGTAAATGGATTACTACTGTTTGGTCATCACTTAAATTTAATCTTACTCCTTGATTGCGGATTTCCACCCATTCATATCTCGGGCATTCTGAATAAAAAGTATCAATATTTTCATAAACCCAATAAAAACCCTCACTAACGGGGTCACAAGGTCTAAGTTCTCCAACTACTAAAGAGAAGGGTAAAGTTTGCTCAAAATTATCACCATAAATTTTTAAAGTACAGGGAATTGGTGTTTCCGGAATGATTCTGGGGCTACAGAAAACATAAAATGGGTCAATAAGATTTAATGAACTATCATTATGAGGAATATTACCATAAGTACCAAAGGAATCAATGACTCTTAAAGTGGTGTCAGCAGATTTTAATATTGCCCGAATATTATAACCGTTACCGTAACCTAAGTTTTTTAATTGAATACTTATGGCGCATTCTTCTCCTGGATCCAATCTTCGGTTATTATTTCCTTGTGGCGGTGTGTCAAGGGCATAAACAATACCAGTTATAAAGGTTGGGGTGCCAACTCTTAAATAAATTCTTGAAAGCCACAGGCTATCTTCGTCGTTTCGGCATTCTAAGAGGAATTTTATAAAATAACCGTTGGTACAAACATTGGCAACGCGGAAAAGATAGCCGTTCTCACCGGTAAATGCTGAATCTTGCGGTCCAATGTTACCAAAGTTTTTTATACTATCAAGCACAATAATATTGGGATCGGGATTTAACAAACGCAATTTACCAATTACATTATTAGCGGGTCGCTCACGATAATTTCTTACCCATAAAGGAAGATTGATTTCTTCACCAGGATTGATAATACTGTCACCGTTGCCTCGGGGAGGGGCATCATCAATAAACCAACGATAAGCACAAATTCCAGAAATTGGAATTAAAGAAATATCATCGGCGAAGACCTTCGCCCAACAATGTCCTGCTCAACAACCGTTAGTTGAGTCAAACAATGCTACTCTGATTTTTTTTACATCAAAAGGATTTATGCCAGGTAAATTGCCTAATTCCTCAAAAAGATTTATACTATAATCATTCCAAAGTGTGTCGGTAACTTCAATTAAATGTTGATATGGATTATTGATAATTGGACAATGAGGGGTTTTATAAATAAACATCGTTCGACCAAGATAATTTGCTTCTTCGTCTAAATATTCTAAGACGACCGAAGAAAAGGCAAAATAGGGTGCCGAAGGATTTAATTCTTTTGCCAAAAGTTTACCACTAAAGGAAAATCTTAAATAAATATGGGGAATATTTACTGTTTGAAATAATTTTATATAATCAGCATCATATTTATAAAGATAAACTTCATTATCAGGGTCAGGATGATAAAAAGGAGCAACTTTGACGGTGTCATAATAACCGGTGCCGTGAAGAAGGTGCCAATGATTTAAGCTATCTTCAAAATCGCCATTTAAAATAAATTGTTGCTGATTTAAAATAAAATTGATAATTATAAAAAAAATCATTAAAACCTCCTTTTATTTTTTAATAGCTTTTAAAAATTCATCAATTGGTATCGCCACATAAGTAGTAATCTGAATTGTTCCTCGGGAGCCAAGTTCTGTAGATATTTTAGCAATTGTTTCGTTATCGGGCGCTTCTAAGATATTAATAAAATCATAATCTCCAAGAATCGCATATTGAGCAATAATTTTAGCTCCCATCTCTTCTACTTCCTCATTTACTTCTTTAAGTCTTTGAGGATAATCTTTTAAAGTTTTTCTTCCTTCATCAGTTAATTTTGTTAATAAAATATAATAAGGCATTTAACCTCCTAGTTTAATTTATAAAAAATATACAATATATCATAAATAAAGTCAATATTTCTATTTCATTGTTTCTTTTTTAGAAAAATCTCTAAAAAGGGAAAATTCTTCTAAAGGAAAAAGGGATTCTCTTTTCACAATATAATAAGCTAAAGCTCTACCAACTGCCGGAGCAAACATGAGTCCGTGACCACACATTCCGCAATTTAGATAAAAACCTTCAATCGGCGTTTCTCCGATAATCGGATTACCGTCCGGTGTCATTTCGTAACTTCCTGCCCATTGTCTTAAAATCCTCACATTTTCCAAAGGTGGGATAAGTCTTGCCATCCTTCTCGGCATTTCTATAAAAAATTCAAAAGAAGAATCAACCGAATGGCCAGGAATATTAGGAACGGGTGTATAACAACCAACAATATTTCCCATTTTATGTTTTTGAACAAAATAACAGCCGTCTTCTCGGTAATCAACAATCATGCAAGAAAATAGGGGGTCAATTTTTTCGGTAACAATTGCTTCGTGTCTTTCCGGTTCTACTGGTATATTTAAATTTACTAATTTTCCAATTTCTTTGGCATAGGGTCCAGCACAATTGACAATTATTGGCGAAGAGAAATATTCGTTTTTATCGGTTTTTAACCCAATTACTTTTGAGTTCTTAATTTTGATTTCTACCACTTTTTGAAAATTGAAAATTTTTCCTTTTTTTCTTTTTATTTCTTTTAAGTAACTAAAAGTTAATTTAAAAGGATTAACTTGACCATCAGTAGGACAAAAAACTCCGCCTAAAAGTCCTTCTAAATTTAAAGAAGGCACAATTTTTTGACATTCTTCTGGAGATAAAAAACTTACCGGTAAACCAAATTCTTTTTGGATTTTCATTGTTTTTAAATAACTTTCTTTTTTTTCTTCTGAATGGGCTAAAAAGAGATAACCACCTTGATGCCATTCAATATCCCATTTCAGTTCTTTTTGATATTCAGTTAAAAGCTTTACTGATTGAAGCATTAATTGAATAGTTGGGGGATGGGCGAATTGCTGGCGGACACCGCCGATACATCTACCGGTAGAACCAGCCGTGGGATAATCTTTTTCAATAATAGCGACTTTTAATCCTAATTCAGTTAAATAATAACCGGTTGCGGCTCCAATTACACCAGCGCCGATAATTAAAGCATCAAAATTATTTTTCATTTTGAAAATAACTAATTATCTCTTTTATCAATATTGGCTTTAAAGGTGGCCTTTTTTTGGGAACTAAATTTTGGTTATAAATTTTCAATAAGCGAATAAGAATATTAAAACAAGTCCGACCTTGGCAATAACCCATACCGCAACGAGTCAATTTTTTTATCTCTTCCAAAGAAAATCCTTTTTTAAGCAAAGCTTCAATCTCTTTAAAAGAAACATCTTCACAACGACAGACAATAAGATTATCTTTTTTCATAATTTAATCATCCGAATTTTATCAAAATATTTTTTCTTAACTCTAATTTGGATAATAGCACAACGGTTAAATTTGGGGTTTTCAATCACCCTTTCCACAATAACCTTAGTTACCTTTTTACCGTTTTTGTCAACTCCCCAAACCACTTCACCTTTTTTCGGTCGGGGCAGAAATTCGTAAGGCAAAGAGACTAAACTTTCTTTTGGTGAATAATTATAATGAATACCAAAAATTGCTAAACCCGGACATTGGGGAATGCATAAAAGACAACCGATACATTTTTGATAATCAACCTTCGGAATTTCAACCAAAGAATCTTCAATAATAATGGCTTTTTGGGGACAAGCATTAACGCAAGGGTTGCAAGGAATTTTTTCAGGGCATTCAATAATTACTAAAGGACCTTTTTTCAGTCTTTCTTTCGACGGTTTGTTGTTCATTTTTATTAATAATAGCAAAAATTAGTTAAATGTCAAAAATTTGAAAAATTTAATTGGTTGAATTATAATATTAAAATGGAAATTGATTTTTTAAGTTTGATCAGAAAAAAGCGGGATGGTTTAGAGTTGACAAAAAAAGAGATTGAGTTTTTTATAAAAAAATTGATAAAAAAAGAAATTCCTGATTATCAAGTAGCTGCCTTTTTGATGGCTATTTATTTTCAGGGCTTAAGTTTTCAAGAGACTAAGGATTTAACCTTAGCAATGATGGGTTCCGGAAAATTTTTTAAATTTAAAGAAAAAAATGTGGTTGATAAACATTCTACCGGTGGTGTGGGTGATAAAGTATCTTTAATTTTAGCCCCAATTTTGGCTGCCTGCGGTCTAAAAATTCCAATGATTGCTGGTCGTGCTTTAGGCCATACCGGCGGAACAGTTGATAAATTAGCTTCCATCCCGAATTTTAAAACAACTTTATCTTACGAGGAATGTCAAAAAGCAATAAAGGAGATAGGACTTTTTATTATTGAGCAAACCGAAGAATTTGTACCCGCCGATAAATATTTATATAGTTTGCGCGATGTCACCGCCACTATTGAATCAATTCCCCTTATTACCGCAAGCATAATGAGTAAAAAATTGGTCGAAGGAATAGATTTTTTATTAATGGATATAAAAACTGGAAACGGAGCTTTTTTAGAAAAAATTACCGATGCCAAAAAATTGGCGAATATGATGATAGCTATTGGCAAATTAATGAAAAAGAAAATAAGTGTTTTTATAACCGATATGAATCAACCTTTAGGAAAAGCGGTGGGTAACAGTTTGGAAGTTATTGAAGCAATTGAATTTTTGAAAGGAAATCAAGAAAGGGATCTTAAAAAAATTGTGTTTACTTTTGCTCAAGAATTCCTTTTAAGGACAAAAATTACTGCCGATAAAAAAACTGCTGAGAATTTAATAAATAAGATAATTAATGAAGGAAAAGCGTTAAAGAAATTTCAAGAGTTGATAAAAAATCAAGGCGGTGATGAAAGGGTAATTAATGATTACAATTTATTCCCGCAGGCAAAATATCAAGATATCTATCGGGCACCCAAAGAAGGTTATCTTTTTTCTTTTCAGACTAAAAAAATTGGTTGGCTTTGTAATTTTTTAGGCGGTGGTCGAAAACAGTTAGGCGATCAGGTTGATTATTCGGTTGGTTTTGTATTTTATAAAAAAATCGGCGATTTTGTTAAAAAAGGCGAACCTTTGTTAGCGATTCATGCTAACGATGAGAAAAAATTAAAAGTAACAAAAAGACAATTGAAAGAAGTTATTGTGATAAAAAATAAAAAACCAAGGATATCTCCTTTGATTTATTGGTATGGAAGAAGTTAAAAAAATAATTGCTTATATTGAAAACCAACCAATTTTAAATAAAGGAGTAAAAATTCTTTCCCAAATTTTTAAAAATGAAGATTTTTATTTGGTTGGCGGTACTATTCGGGATATTCTTTTAAATAAAGAACCAATAGATTTTGATTTTGCTGTAAAAGGTAAAGGGATAGAAGTAGCTAAAATTTTTGAAAAGGAGATAAAAGGAAAGTTTATTCTTCTATCTGCCGAAGATGATGAGGCTCGAGTAGTGGCTTACAAAACGATATTTGATTTTAAAGGTTTCGATGAAAAAAATATAATTGACGATTTAGCTGAGAGGGATTTTACTATTAATGCTATTGCTTTTTCTCTAAAAGAAAAAAAAATAATCGATCCTTTTCACGGCCTCAAAGATTTGAAGAACAAAAAAATCCGTTTAACTAACAACTCAGTGTTGGAAAAAGACCCTTTAAGAGTCCTGCGAGCAATAAGATTTGCTTGTCAATTAGGATTTAAAATTGATAAGAAAATTTTTGACATTGCTAAAAATATCTCTTTAATTAATGTTGCCAAAGAGAGGATAAACTATGAACTTTTGCAAATATTAGCGGCTGATAATACTTATTCTTATATAAAAAAACTTTATCATTTGGGAATTCTATTTCAAATATTTCCTTTGGATATTTTTAAAGAAGAAGAAGAATTGGCTAAACATTCTTTAAAAACTTATAAGAAAATAGAAGAGATTATTGTCAATAAAGAATTTTTTGGTCAATTTGAAAAAGAATGGAATGAGTATTTTTCTTTATCTCACAGTAAGGAAATTTTAAAATTAGCCGGCCTCTTTCACGATGTCGGCAAGCCTTTAACTAAAAAAGAAAGTGAAAACGGCGAAATCCATTTTTATGGACACGAAGCCGTCGGTGCCAAAATAGTAAAAAATTTATTAAAAAATTTACGGTTCGCTAACGATGATATCCGGCGACTCACCAAACTTATATTTTCTCATATGCGTCTTCATCTTTTGGCTTCGGCACCAATTTTAACTGACCGAGCAATCAGAAGGTACTTTCGTGATTTAGAAGGTGAAGCCTTTGGTTTGATGATTCTCACTTATGCGGATGGTTACGCTACTGCTGGTTATACTAAACATTTAGAAAAAGCAATTAAAAGAATGATTGAATTAAAAAGAAAAGAAGAGGAAGAAAAGAAAAAAGTAAGATTAATTAACGGTTATGACTTAATCAATTTGGGACTTAAACCAGGGCCCATTTTTAAAAAAATTCTTCAGGAAATAGAGGATTTGTATCTCGAAGGAAAAGTAAAAAATCGGGAAGAAGCATTGATTTATGTGAAAAAGAATTATTTATCTTAAGGCAATTTTAAAAAGTTCTTCTTGAGAATTTACCTTTTTCAAAAGCTCAATTGCTTTTTTAACATGGGGATCAAAGCGGAGAAGGGTTTCGTAACGAGCTTTTAAGCCACCGATTTTTTCGGCAATTTCAATAGCCAGCTCACGTTTTATTTCTTCTTCATCTTTAGAGATATCTTCTTCGCTAAATTCAATCTTTTTTTCTTTCAAATAAGGGACAAATTCATTATAAATAAATTCTTTAGTAATAGGGGGAGGAGTTTTTAGATTTTTATGTTCCGCATAATACTTTACGGCAAATTTAAAGAAGATATTTTCTTGCCTTAATTTAGTCATAAATTTAGAAAGGGTTTGATAAGGTAAAAAGATATCGGGAGCAATTCCTCCTCCGCCATAAATTTCCCGGCCTAATTTTCCTAAAGTTTTATAGGTTTTTTTAAATTCTTTTTCTTTTAAAGAATCCTTTTTCACCTTTTTGTGAATGCACCTTCCAGTAGGAGTGTACCAATAAGCGGTGGTTATTTTTAAAGCAGTATTTTCGTCTAAAGGACGAATATTTTGAACTGAACCTTTGCCAAAAGTAGTTTCGCCAATAATTAATGCTCTTTCGTAATCTTGCAAAGCACCAGCCACAATTTCCGTAGCCGAAGCACTTCCCCGGTCTACCAAGACAATTAAAGGATAATTCTTATATCTTGTTTCTTTTTCTACATAGAAAATTCTCTCCCTTTCCGGATATCTTCCTCTTACTTTTACTACAATATTACCTTTTTCTAAAAAGGTACTCCCAACCTCTACACCTTCTTGTAATAAACCACCAGAATTAGAACGCAAATCCAAAATTAATTTTTTAATCTTCTCCTTTCCGAAAAGAGAATCTAAAGTATTTTTTAATTCCTCTTCCGCCAAGCTAGAGAAATCAGCTAGGCGAATATATCCGATATCTTCGGTTAATTTGCCAGCAAAAGGAATCGCGTGAATTTTAATAATTTCTCTTGTTAAAGTAAAGTTTAGCTCTTCTTCAATACCTTCTCTTTTTATCGTTATTTTTACCTTTGTTCCGGGTTCCCCCCGCAATTTTTTAACAGCTTCTTCCAAAGAAATTCCTTCGGTTGAAATATCATTAATCTTAACAATTTTATCACCAGCAATTATTCCCGCACGGTAAGCCGGGGTGCCTTCAATGGGTGAAATCACTGTGAGCTGTCCATCTTGAATACCAATTTGGATGCCGATACCACCAAATTGGGCTTCGGTTCTTATTTTTAAATCTTTAAACTCCTCTTCAGTAAGATATTGGGTATAAGGATCTAAAGAATTTAACATTCCATCGATTGCATTTTTTATCAAATCTTCACTGTTTACCTCTTCAACATACTCGCGAACGACAATATCCAGAATTTTAGAGAATGTTTGGAGCGATTGGTAGATTGTTTGTTTTTCTGCCCAGAGTTTAGTGGTTAAATAAGCAAATAAAAAACCAAGAAGAAGAATTATTAAAATAACTATCTTTTTCTTATTTTTTTTCATATTACCCCTTTTTTAGTTAAAAATTCAATTACTTTTGTTCTAATTTCTAAATGTAAATCTTCAATATTTTTAGTACCATCAAAGACTTTTATTCTTTTTGGTGCCCGCTTGGCTAAAAAAAGATAGGTATCTCTTACTCTTTTATGAAATTCTTCGTTTTCTTTTTCTAAGCGGTCTTTTTCTTCTTTTGCTATTCTTTCGCGGCTTACTACCAAAGGAATATCAATAAGAATAGTTAAATGGGGTTTCAGTTTGTCAGTAGCGTACTTGTTAATCTGACTTACCTTTTCTAATCCTAAATTTCTACCTCCGCCTTGATAAGCCAGAGTAGAATCAGAAAACCGGTCGCATATAACTACCTTTCCTTCTTTTAAAGCTGGAAATATTATTTCGGCTAACAATTGACTCCGGGCAGCTAAATAAAGGAAAAGTTCAGTCTTGGGATTCATTTTAATATTATTTTCGTCTAAAAGAATTTTCCTAATCTCTTCACCGATTTTAGTTCCCCCCGGTTCCCGAACTAAAACACAAGGGACCGCTTTTGTTTTTAAATATTCATATAATAAGTTTGCCTGAGTAGATTTACCGCAGCCTTCAATACCTTCAAAAGATATTAAAACTCCCCGCAATTTTATTTTTTTGATTTTAATCCATATTTTTTAATAAATTGCTCTAATTTTTCTCGAGCAATGTGATCAGGAATTTGTTTTGGCGGTGTTTTCATGAAATAACAAGAAGGTTCAATGATTGCGCCGCTTAAATTATTATCTAAAGCCAATTTAGCACATCTTATGGCATCAATAACAACGCCCGCAGAGTTGGGTGAGTCCCAAACTTCTAATTTTAGTTCTAAATTTAATGGCACATCACCAAAGGTTCTTCCTTCAATACGAATGTAAGCCCATTTTCTATCCTTTAACCAAGCAACATAATCTGAGGGTCCGATATACACATTCTCTTCACCGATATCATAAGGTATTAAAGAAGTTACTGCTTTAGTTTTAGAAATCTTTTTTGATTGGAGACGAGAACGCTCAAGCATATTAAGAAAATCAGTATTTCCGCCAACATTCAATTGGCTGGTTCTTTCTATCTTTACTCCCCGTTCAATAAAAAGATGGGTTAAAACCCGATGAACAATTGTTGCTCCTACTTGGGATTTAATATCATCACCAATTACTGGTAATTTTGCCTCTTTAAAACGGTTTTGCCAATATTTTTCTGAAGCAATAAATACTGGAATACAATTCACAAAAGCGCATTTGGCTTCTAATGTCTGTTCTACATACCATTTGGTTGCCTCTTCACTACCTACCGGTAAGAAATTTACCACCACATCAGTTTTTGTTTCCCTTAAAATCCGAACAATATCCGCTGTTGGTCCGGGTGCCTTTTCAATTATTTGAGAAAGATAATAACCTAAGCCATCGTGGGTCATCCCCCGCACAACCTTTACCCCTAATTTAGGAACTTCACAAAATTTATAAGTATTATTAGGATAAGTAAAAATTGCTTGGGCTAAATCTTTACCAACCTTTCTTTTATCAATATCAATACCCACAGTAAATTCAATATCGGAAATGTGATAACCACCAAGATTCACGTGCATTATCCCCGGAATAAAATCTCCTTCTTTAGCATTGCGATAATAATATACTCCTTGAACTAAACTTGAGGCACAATTACCAACCCCAATAATGGCTACTCTAATTTTGGGCATAATTTATCCTCCTTCTTTAATATTTGCTAAAAAAGGGTTGACTTTTTTGATTTTATAAAAATAATCACATTCTCCATGACCAGGATAGACTATCTGGTCATCTTTTATTATTTTGCTCAATTTTTTTAAAGATTGAAAAATCTTTTCTTCGTCACCGCCGGGAAAATCAGTTCGACCAATGGAATCAAAAAAAAGGGTATCACCGGTAAAAACAAAGCCATCACCATACAAAGAAATACTGCCTTCAGTATGTCCAGGGGTATGGAAAACCTTTAATTCCAACTCACCAATTTTTATAAGATCGCCCTCTTTTAAAAGCCAGTCAGCCTTGTTGGAGATGTAACGATAACCAAAAAGTAAGGATAAATTCTTTTCGGGGGAACTCAGCAACTCATTATCTAATTGGTGGATTAATAATTGACAGTTAAACTCTTTTATTAAATCATTATTACTACTAATATGATCAATATGTCCATGGGTATTAATAATATACTTTACTTTTCCTTTTAATTTTTTACATTCTTCAATAATTCTTTCGCTTTCAAAGGCCGGATCAATTACCGCTATTTCGTCATCCGATTTCACAATATAAGTATTGGTGAACACTTCCCCCACGACCAGCTTAATAATTTCGCTCATCTTATTACTCGTTCACCAATAATTACAACACCCTCTTTTTTTAACAATTCTTTTTTCTTTTTCTTTCCCAAAGAATAGCCACCAAGTTTGCCATCGCTTTTTATTACTCGATGACAAGGGATAGTTATTGGCCAGGGGTTTCTTTTCAATGCTTGGCCAACTGCTCGTGCTAGATTTTTGTTTCCCAATTTTAGGGCAATCTCTTTATAAGTCATAACTTTCCCTTTAGGAATTTTTTTCACAATTGCCAATACTTTTTTGGTAAATTCTGTCATTTTTGAAAATTAAATTCTTTAAATTTTACTTAACATTTTTAAAAAAGTCAATAAATATTATATTTTTGTTGAAAAATTTTATTTATCTTTTTAAAATATCTTAAATGGCTGAATCTTTTTCCCATTTTGCTGAGTTTTACGATGAATTTATGGTAAAATTGGTTGATTATCCAGCGTGGGTAGAATACGTAATTAGTATCTGGGATTTTTTTAATATTAAACCGAAGATTGTTTTGGATTTAGCTTGCGGAACGGGCATTCCTTCAATTATTCTCTTAAAAAAAGGTTATCAAGTGATCGGTGTTGACAAAAGTTCAGCAATGCTAAAAATTTTTAGAAAGAAAATTGCTGAAAATGAAACTTTGAAAAGTAAGCTTTTGCTTATTGAAAGTGATATTACCAATTTTACTTTAGATATTCTCGTTGATGCCTGTGTTTCTTTTTATGATAGTATTAATTATTTACTCACAGAAGAAGATTTAGAAAAATGTTTTTCTTTAGTCCATAAATTTTTGAAAAAAGGCGGAATTTTTACTTTTGATATGAATACTATTTTCGTTTTAGAAAAATTTTGGGGAAATAACACCTTTGTTCGGGAAAGTGAAAATTTAAAAACTGTTTGGGAAAATCGTTTTGATAAAAAATTAAACATCTCTACCCTTTATCTTAAATGTTATCCGAAAAATAACCAAGGATTTTTTTTAGAAGTTCATAAAGAAAGAGGATACGAATACAAAACAATAATTAAAATTTTAAAAAAAGCAGGCTTTCAAAAAGTAAAGCTTTTTCACCACCTTACTTTTTTGCCCGCCAAAAAAAATTCCTTAAGGATAATGGTAGTAGCTTTAAAGTAAAACTTTTTTAAGCTCTTTTAAGGCTTTGTTTAATTTCCTTTGGTTTTCTTTTTTGTTTAACCACACATTGGCACCCGAAGGATGGGGAAGGGGAATTATTAAATAATCTTTTTTGTTAAAAACTTTACCAATTACTTCGGTAATTCTTTTTTCGGGAAGAAGAGCTTTGATTGCCAAAATACCTATTGGGATAATTATCTTTGGTTTTAAAATATTTATCTCTTCATAAAGATAGGGTAAACAATTCTTTAACTCTTCGGCGGTGGGCATCCGATTACTCCCTAAATAACATTTTACTACCTGGGTGATATAAAAATTTTTCCTTATTGTTTCTTCTTTTAAACCGATTTCCGAAAACCAAGAAAAAAGTCTTTTTCCCGCTGGTCCGACAAAAGGTAATCCTAATTCGTTTTCTTTTTTTCCCGGCGATTGTCCAATGATTAAAACCTTAGAATTTTTAACCGGCGAAAAAATAGGTTTGAAATCTTTAAGGTGAGAACATTTTTGACAGTTTTTGATTTTATTAAAGAAAATTATTTTCCACCGGCTTCACATTTTTTAAGAAGTTTTTGAAATTTTTCATCGACATATCTTTGAAATTCTTCTAAGAAATGTTTATTTTTTTCTTCAAAAAGATGGGCAAAGCGACTTTGAAGTTTTAACCATTCAGTTATTGGTTTAACTTCCGACGGTTTATAAGTTAAACGGTAAACACCATTTTCATACTCATAAAGAGGCCAAAAATTAGTTTCCACAGCCAAACGGGAGATCTCAATAGTTAAAGAAGGGGAATGTCCCCACCCCAGGGGGCAGGGAACAAGAATATTAATAAAAGTAGGACCTTCGTAGGATTGGGCTTTTTCTACTTTTTTAACTAAATCAGAAAAAAAAGCAACCGTTGTTTGTGCCGCGTAAGGAACTTCGTGAGCAATAACAATTTCCATAATATCTTTTTTTGGTTGTAATTTCCCGGGTGATTTTTCTCCTTTAGGTGAAGTAGTCGTATGAGCAAATTGGGGAGTGGCGGAAGAACGTTGAATACCAGTATTCATGTAAGCTTCGTTATCAGTGCAGACATATAAAAAACTATGTCTTCTTTCAATTGCTCCCGATAATGCTTGGAAACCAATATCATAAGTACCCCCATCGCCACCAAAGGCAATAAAATATATTTTCTTATCTATTTTGCCTTTTCTCCTTAAAACCCGATAAGCGGCTTCCATTCCTGAGATGGTGGCTGCCGCGTTTTCAAAAGCTGAATGGAACATTGGCACTTGCCAAGCAGTATGGGGAAAAATTGTCGAGACAATTTCTAAACAACCAGTAGGCATAGCACAGGCAACTGGTTTTTGGGAAGCTAATAATACCTGCCTTACTGCCAAAACTTCACCGCAACCGGCACAAGCCCGATGACCAGAACTGAATAATTCTGGTTCTTTTAACAAATCTTTTATACTTTTCATCTTTACCTCACATTACATTAATATATTTAAATTTTTCAATACTTTTTCTTCTTTTATTTTTTAGGGAGATAAGTTCTAAAAAGACTTCTTCGATTTCTTCCGGTGTGATTTCCCGACCGCCTAATCCATAAACATAAGAAATAACAATCGGCCTTTTGGCTTCATCATAAAGAACGGAGCGGACTTCATTAAACAAAGGACCCCCAAAAGCACTCAAACCCTCCATTCTTTCTAAAATTCCTAAAATCTTGATATTTTTTAAAGCTTTTTGAAGATATTTCACGGCGATTGGGCGAAAGACCCGCAATTTAAATAAACCTACCTTATAACCTTTGTTTCTTAAATTATCTACGGCTACTTTAGCAGTGCCGGCGGTTGAACCCATACAAAGAATCCCTATTTCCGCATCAGCCGTCTGATATTCTTCAAGAATAGTTAATTTCCGAAAAAATCTTTCTTCGTATTCTTTGAACACTTTTTCAATCACTGCCAAGGCTTGATACATGCCTTCGGCTTGGGCTCTTTTGTGTTCAAAGAAGGAATCCGGCAGACAGGCTGGTCCGAGAGTGATAGGATTATCAACATCTAAAAGATTATAATTAGGCTTATATTCACCAATGAAACTTTTCACTTCTTCGTCAGCAAGGACATCAATCTTTTGGAGGCAATGGGAGATAATAAAACCGTCAATGGTTACCATTACTGGTAAAAAGATTGATTCGGCGATTTTTACTGCACAGATTAAAGAATCATAAGCTTCTTGAGCATCTTCACAAAAGATTTGAATCCAACCGGAATCTCTTGATGCCAAAGAGTCCGTATGGTCGCAATGAATATTTAAAGGCGAAGAAAGGGAACGGTTTACCACGCAGAGAACAATTGGTAATCTTAAACCGGAAGCAATAAAAAGCATTTCGTGCATTAATGCTAAACCCTGAGAAGAAGTGGCAGTCATCGCTCGGGCGCCGGAAGCGGCAGCGGCAATACAAGCACTCATCGCCGAATGCTCACTTTCTACCGCAACAAATTCAGTATCCACTAAACCATCAGCAACATAAGATGAAAAAATCTGCACAATTTCGGTTGAGGGGGTTATCGGATAAGCTGCCACCACATCAGGATTTATCTGTTTCATTGCCAAGGCTAAGGCTTCATTTCCCGTTTTGGCTAAAATCATTTCTCCTCCTTCACCATCACAATTGCTTGAACTTTTTTGGGACATTCCTGAGCACAAATACCGCAACCTTTACAGTAATCATAATCAATGCCGGCGACTTTATCGTTTTCAATTTTTATTGCTGAATCCGGGCAGAACATCCAACAACGGTAGCAATTGATACATTTTTCTTTATAAAAAACTGGTCGCATACTTCGCCAAGCGCCGGTTTTATTTTCTTTTATTCTTTTCAAATCTTTAATTAAAGCTCCACATTGAAGGTCTTTCCAACTTACTATTAGGCATTCCCTTTTGCTTTCTTTCTCAGTCATTTTTAACCTCCATATAAGCCCTCTTAATCGCTTCTAAATTTTTCTCAATGAGCGATTCTTTTCCGCGAAATTTTTCTTGCAATCTTTTTTTGACCGAGTTAAGGAAATTATCAAAATCAAAAATACCCAAAACCTTTACTAAAGCGCCGAGCATAGGCGTGTTAGGTACATCCCGACCTAAACATTCCATAGAAATTTTAGAAGCATCAACTGTATAAATCTTTATTTTACTTTCCTTCAAATTTAGTTTTTCTCTAATCTTTTCTGGTGACTCAGAAGTATTTAGCAAAATTATTCCATCTTCTTTTATTCCCTCTAAAATATCCTCACAGGCATCAAGAAGCGAAGTATCTAAAATAACCAAGACATCGGGATTTTTTATTCCTGAATGGATTTTAATTTCCGAAGAAGAAAGGCGATTATAGGCAGTAACCGGCGCTCCCATTCTTTCTGGTCCATATTCCGGAAAGGCCTGGATATATTTACCAGTTTCCAAGCAAGCTTCGCCAAAAAGTAAAGCTGCGGTTTTTGCTCCTTGTCCACCGCGACCGTGCCATCTTATTTCTAAAATTTCTTTTTCCATTTTAACTCCTTTTAAGGAAAAATTATAAATAATTTCTAAAATTTTTCAATTAATAATTTTGATAGGCCAACTGACCACAGCCAGCAAGAATTTCTTTTCCGCGACTTTTTCTTAAAGTGACGGTGTAGTTAGCCGCCGCTAATATTTCCATAAATTTTTCTATTCTTTTTGTTGGTGGTGGTTGGAAAGCTACTTCGGGAAAAGGATTAAAAGGAATAAGGTTGATTTTACAAGGAATTTTTCTTAAAAGTTTTTTTAATCGCTGGGCATCTTCTTCGCTATCATTTAAATCTTTTATTAAAACATATTCAAAGGTTATTCTTTCTCTCTTTTTTTGCCAATAATACTCACAGGCTTTTAAAATCTCACTTATTGGATATTTTTTATTTATCGGCATTAAATATTCTCTAATCTCTTCTTTAGTAGCATTTAAAGAAATTGCCAATTTTACTTTTTTCTTTATTTCGGCTAAACGGTAAATTCCTTCAACAATGCCTGCGGTAGAAATAGTAATCTTTCGGGCACTGATATTAAAACCAATTGGCGAGTTGATAATTTGAATGGCTTTTAACACCTCATCCAAATTTAATAGCGGTTCACCAATTCCCATAAAAACAATATTTGTTGGTTTAATATTTAAATATTTCTCAATACTTAAAATCTGGTCGCAGATTTCATAAAAATAGAGATTCCTTTCAAAAGGAATTTTCCCACTATTGCAAAAGATACATTTCAGAGGACAGCCAACCTGCGTAGAAACACAGATAGTTCGGCGTTTCTCTTCGGGGATATAAACAGCTTCAATTTTATTTCCGTCCTTTAAATTAAAAAGAAATTTGGTTGTTTCGTCACTTGCCTTTTTGGTCGCTAATAATTTTAATTCTTCAATTACAAAATGATTTTTTAAATACTCCCGCTTTATTTTGGAAAGATTGGTCATTAAAGAAAAGTCAGTTATCTTTTTCTGCCAAAGCCATTGAAAAATTTGGTAAGCATTATATTCTTCCCAGCCAACACTTTTTACCAACGCTTTTAATTCTTTAATAGTAAAGGATTTTATATTCTCCATTATCTAATCCCGGTTAATAAAATTTAATATCAAACCAATTATTATCAAATTAGCAATTAAAGAACTACCACCATAAGAGATAAAAGGCAGGGTCAAACCGGTTACTGGTAAAATACCGGAAACCATTCCCAAATTTACAAAAATGTGGTAAAGAAAAATTGCTCCGAAACCCGCGAGAGCTAATTGGATTTTTAAATCATTACTTTTGATTGCGTATTGATAAATTTTGTAAAGAAAGAAGAAATACAAGAAAATCAAAATAATAAATCCAATAAAACCGAATTTTTCTGAATAGGTAGTAAAAATAAAATCGGTATGGGGATTAGGAATAAAATCTAATTTACTTAGTGGTGGATGGGAAAAACTTTTTCCCCATATGCGACCGCTACCGATAGCAATTTGGGCTTGAATACTACTCCAACTAATACCCTTCGGGTCAAGATAAGGGGCCAAAAAAGCAATAATCCTTTGTTTTTGATAATCTTTTAAACTCTGCCAAATTATTGGATTTAAAAGTCCAAAAAAACTATTGACTGCTAATACTCCGAAGCCATAAAAAATAGTATTTTTCCTGAAAGCAATTAAAATTAAAAAAAGAAAATAAACAACCCAGGTAAGTAAAGAAAAGCCAAAGATAAAAGAGAAAAGTGGTGAATAAAGAATAAATATCTGAGAAAAAGAAAGTCCGCGGAAATATAAAAGAATGGCTAAAATAAAAGGAAAAATAAAAGCCGAACCCAAATCAGGTTCTAAAAGGACTAAAAAAGTAGGAATCAAAGTTAAAAGAACGGGCAAAAAAAGATTTTTAAAATGAAAATCAAACTTCTTCAAATTGGCTAAAAAATAGGCTAAAAAAATAACGTAGGCAATTTTAGCAAATTCGGAAGGTTGAAAACGGAAAAAATAAAAATTTAGCCATCTTTTGACACTACTTTTAGCGACCAACAATACGAGAATTAGCGAAATAACTGAAAGGAGATACCAGTAAAAACTTAAATCAAAAATTATCTTAGGATTTATTCGGCTCACCATTATTAAAAGCCCAATTCCTAAAAGAAAAAAGAAAATTTGGCGGAAAAGAAAATTTTTACCACCTGCTAGATAAATTGTCCAAAAACCAATTAAAATTAAAATAACGGCAATTATTAAAAGTCCTTTACCTTTCGGCCACATTTTTAGAGAAATAACGAGCAAAGATTTCTTTCGCTAAAGGAGCAGCATAAGCGCCACCGCTACCAACATTTTCTAAAAGGATTATTAAGAGCAAAGATTTATTAAAATCTTCCGCATAGCCACAAAACCAGGCATGGTCAGGACCAAAAGGATTTTGGGCAGTTCCGGTTTTACCGTAAACTTTTAAATTGGGTAATTTTGCCGAGGTTCCGGTTCCTTTTTCTACTACGAAAAACAGACCTTCTTTTATAATCTCCAAATTTTCTTTTAAAAAAGGTGATTTAACTGCTTTAGGCAAATATTGATAAACCGTTTCTCCCTTACTATTAATAACCATTTGGAGAATACCATTATTAATTAAAGAATCAACAAAATCTTTATGAAAAGATTTCACATTTTTTATTGAATCAAGAAGGTGTAGGCGGGGAAGGAAACCATCATTAAAAAGGGCACAATAAAGTTGTCCTAATTTAATGGGAGTTAAAAGCAATTCACCTTGACCAATAGCCAAATTGGCTATCCGTCCCAATGGAGCAGTTTGGTAACGGGGCATTTTGCTACTTGCTTCTTCTAAAAGGTCAATCTCGGTCTTCTTTTCCCAATCTAAATCCTTCATTAGTTTTAAAATCTCTTTTAAACCCATTTTCATTCCTAATTGATAAAAATAGATATTACAAGAATAAGCTAAAGCGTCAATAAGATTCAATCTTCCGTGGCTTTGCCAGCATTTAAAAATCCGATTGCCAATTTGGTAACGACCGTAACAGGGAAGGAAATAAGAATTTTTATTAATTATCCCCTTATTTAGTGCTGCTAATGCCACAAAAGGCTTAAAAGTAGAACCCGGCGGATAAAGTCCGGAGATAATTCGGGGAAAAAAGGGTTTCTTTTTATCTTTTATCAATTTTTGCCATTCTTTATAATCTAAACTGAAAAAAATGTTAGGGTCAAAATTTGGTTTTCCGTGAAAGATAATCACCCTGCCAGTTTTTGGTTCAATACCTAAAATAAGTCCGGAAGAATAATTTTTCAATAGGCTTTCGCAGAAGCTATTCATTTCCATATTTAAAGAAAGATAGATATCGGCACCGGCAATTGCGGGAATCTCTTTTGCTTCCGTAAAAGGTTGGATTTCTCTTCCCCGAGCATCAACTTCAATTAAAGCGCGCCCATCCTTTCCTCTTAATAGTTTTTCGTAATATCTTTCAATTCCCGCCCGACCGATTAAATCTCCTAAGTTATAAAAAGTATCATTTTTTAACTCTTGTTTGGAAATCTCATTCAAATAACCAATTGCTTGACAAGCAATATTTTTAAAGGGATAATATCTTTTTGGGTCAAGTTCAATTCTAATGCCCTGCTTAAAAATTAAATTTTCTTCTAATTTTATCACTTCTTCTTTTGAGAGATTTCTTTTTATTAAAATTGGATAAGGATAATTTTGGTATTCCCTTATTTTTTCTCTTAAATTATCGATATCAATTTTTAAAATTTTTGGTAGATACTTAAAAAGAAAAGTAGTATCAACTTCTTGGGTTAAAACTGCCAAATTATAAGCAGTTTTGATATCAGCAATAATTCTTCCTTCTTCATCATAAATTTTTCCTCGCGGTGCCCTTAAAATCACCTTTCTTATTCTTTGATTGTAAGCCAATCTTTCGTATCTTTCACCCTTAACAATCTGCAAATAAAAAACCCTTACGAAGATAGCAAAAAAAAGTGCCAAGATAAAGAAAGTAATATTTCTAAATTTTCTTTTCATATTTTAACTTCTCTTTAAGCAAAAAGAAGGTTATTAAAGTCAAAAAAAAACTTATTAAAAAGAAACTTTTATTAATAATTGAAAAGAGAATAATAATTAAAAGTAAAGCGAAAAAATAGTTATAAGTTGTTGGCAAAAGATAATGGCGAAAATAGGGGATAAGAAAACCAAAGGTAGCAAAAAGCATAGTGTTTAGCCCCAAAATATGGATATTATTTAAATCAAAAAGCAAACCTAAGAAAAAGCCCAAAAGGGTAGAGAAAAATAGAGGCAAAGAAAAGGCATTAATAATAAAAAGAATGATACTCAACTTAGGGAAAAATTTAGGAAAGAGACTTTCTATAAGAAAAAAAAGATAGATAAGCAAAATAAGAAGAATTTTTTTCATTTAATAAACTTAATTTCCGGCAGTTTTAATTCCAATTGTCTTAAAAGCATTTCCAACTCATCTTTCTTAATCTTTCTTTCTTTTCTTATCAAGACAAGGACATCATCAATTTTCAATAAATTTACCATTGGTTCAATTATCACATTAAAATTACCTTCCTTTTTTCTTTCAATCTTCTTAACGACGCCAATTTTTAGTCCTTCGGGAAAAATACCGCCAAGTTCGGTTGAAATAATCGTATCGTTCTCTTCCGCTTGGCAATCTTCATCAAGATAATCTAAAAATAAGATATCGTTTTTACAACTTAAGGCGGTTAAATAATTATTTTTTTGAATCTTTGCCGAGATTTTTGAGTAAGGAGAATAAAAGGTTTCCACCACGCTTATTTTTTCACCAACCGCAATTATCTTACCAACAATTCCTTTTTCGGTAATTACTGGCAGATTAACGGTTATTGAATCGCTTAAGCCCTTATCAATAACCAAATATCTCTTTAAAGAATTATCCCGACTAATGATATTAGCCCTTTTAATAACATAAGAATTTTCTAACTCTTTTTGATAAGAAGGGTTATTTAAACTTCTTTTCAATTCGGAAAGTAAAAGATTTTGTTTTATGAGCAGTTGATAAAAATGGTTTCTTTCTTTTTGATAATTTTTTAAAGATAGTAAAAATTCTCTGGTTACAATCAAAGGTTTTAAAAGAATTTCTTGGGGTAGAATAATAAATTTTAATTTAAAATTTCGGGGAAGAAAAAAAATAATTAAAGAAAGAAAAATTAATAGCAGAGCAAAATATTTTTCATTTACTTTCTTTTTGGTTACCAACAAATTTATTAGGAAAAATCAGTTTTTAGCAGTAGTTTTGAATTTTTCTTTATATCTTCCAAAATTTTGCCTGCTCCTAAAACCACACAATCAATTGGATTTTCAGCAACATGAACTTTCAGATTAGTTTCTTCAGCAATCAATTTATCAAGTCCTTTTAATAAAGAACCACCGCCGGTCATATAGATACCGTGGTCAACAATATCCGCTGCCAATTCGGGCGGTGTTCTTTCTAAGGCTTTTTTAACCGCAGCCACAATAATAGAAACTGGTTCTTGTAATGCTTCCCGAATTTTGGAAGAAGAAAGTTTAATCGTCTTCGGAATTCCGGAAACCAAATCCCTACCTTTTACTTCCATTTCTTCTTCCACACCGGTAGGATAGGCACTGCCAATTTGGATTTTGACCATTTCTGCTGTTTGTTCACCAATTACCAGATTATAATTTTTCTTAATATAATTAATAATCGCTTCATCCATCTCATCACCGGCAACCCTAATAGAATTACAAGTAACCACCCCGGAAAGGGCAACCACCGCTATTTCAGTTGTTCCGCCGCCAATATCAATAATCATATTACCAGTAGGCGCTTCCACCGGCAGACCAACACCAACCGCGGCGGCAATCGGTTCCGATACCAAATAGACTTCTCTTGCACCACAGGCTTCGGCTGAATCCCTTACCGCCCTTTTTTCTACTTCAGTAACACCTGAAGGCACACAGATAATCACCCGGGGTCTCACAAACAACTTCTTTCTTTGGATCTTCTCAATAAAGGTTTTTAACATTATTTCTACCAAAGTAAAATCAGCAATCACACCATCCTTCATTGGTCTTATTGCTTTCAAACCTTCTGGTGTTCTTCCGAGCATTTTCTTTGCTTCCAAACCAACCGCAATTGGGGTATGATTTTTCTCATCAACCGTAACAATAGAAGGTTCCCGCAGCATTATTCCTTTTCCCTTTACATAGATAAGGGTTGTTGAGGTGCCTAAATCAATGGCAATTTCGTTACTAAACCTTTCTCTTATAGAAGCGAAAAATCCAAACACAAAAAATTATACAATTTAAAAAATAAAAGTCAATAAAAAACCAAAATATTTCCCTAATGATTGACAGAAATAAAATTTTTTATTAAAATCAGAGCATGAATTTAAAAAGGGGGGTGTTATGAAAAAATTCTTTTTAATTTTATTATCTTCAATTATTTTATTCAATTGTGAGGATAAACATAGTGCCTTAATAAATGCTGTTAAGAAAGGCGATTTGGAAAAAGTTAAACAACTTCTCGAGAAAGGTGCTGATGTGAATACCAAAACTGAATATGGTTCTACTGCTTTAATGTTGGCTTCTGATAAAGGTTATTTAGAAATAGTTAAATTACTGATAGAAAAAGGTGCCAATGTGAATGTCAAAGATAAGTATGGTTATACTGCTTTAATGTATGCTTCTGAAAAAGGTCATTTAGAAGTGGCAAAATTACTAATAGAAAAAGGTGCGGATGTGAATGCCAAAGATAAAGATGGTTATACTGCTTTAATGTATGCTTCTCGGAAAGGTCATTTAGAAATAGTTAAATTACTGATAGAAAAAGGTGCCGATGTGAATGCCAAAAATAAGTATGGTTCTACTGCTTTAATGCATGCTTCTCGGGAAGGTCATTTAGAAATAGTTAAATTACTGATAGAAAAAGGTGCCGATGTGAATGCCAAAAATAGTGATGGTTGGACTGCTTTAATGTGGGCTTCTCGGGAAGGTCATTTAGAAATAGTTAAATTACTGATAGAAAAAGGTGCCGATGTGAATGCCAAAAATAGTGATGGTTGGACTGCTTTAATGTGGGCTTCTCGGGAAGGTCATTTAGAAATAGTTAAATTACTGATAGAAAAAGGTGCGGATGTGAATGCCAAAAATAGTGATGGTTGGACTGCTTTAATGTATGCTTCTCGGGAAGGTCATTTAGAAATAGTTAAATTACTGATAGAAAAAGGTGCCTATGTGGATGCCAAAAATGAAGATGGTTATACTGCTTTAATGTATGCTTCTCGGAAAGGTCATTTAGAAATAGTTAAATTACTGATAGAAAAAGGTGCCTATGAGGATACCCGAGATGAACTTGATAGAACTCCTTTAATGTTCGCTTCCCGTGAAGGCAATTTAGAAAAAGTTAAGCAATTTTTAGAGAAAGGTGCCGATGTAAATGCTAAAGATAAATATGGTATGACTGCTTTAATGTATGCTTCTAAGTATGGTCATAAAGAAGTGGTAAAATTACTAATAGAGAAGGGTGCGGATGTAAATGCTGAAGATGAGGAAGGTTGGACAGCTTTAACATATGCTTCTAAAAGAGGTTATAAAGAGATAGCAGGATTACTAATAGAAAAAGGTGCCGATGTTCGTGTTTTGGCAAAGGCTGATGTTAATAAACAAGACATAGCAGGGCAAACTGCCTTAATGAATGCTTGCGAGAAAGGCGATTTAGAAAAAGTTAGGCGACTTTTAGAGAAAGGTGCCAATGTAAATGCTAAAG
>Ga0197143_1000960_pt1 | contig 26430 bp, 24 predicted proteins | sample GBS70_MetaG_FD_148603 | JGI IMG/M metagenome (GOLD analysis project Ga0197143, IMG submission 148603) | Sediment microbial communities from Great Boiling Springs, Gerlach, Nevada, United States - GBS 70_MetaG | ecosystem: Environmental > Aquatic > Thermal springs > Hot (42-90C) > Sediment... | reverse complement strand
GCTTCGGGCAACCCGAAGTTGCAGCGGAAAGGGAGGGTGGGCGCATGTCGCCATCGCCGGACGGTTCCATGCGCCCACTGGGCTATCGCTGGATGTCGCGTCGACGGAGGAAAGCAGGGAGTTCATAGTCCTCCGCATTAAAGGTGCGCTCGGTGGTATTGGGGTTGGGAGTGGTGGGAGGTGTGGGGGGGCGTGCTGGTGGGCGCGCGACGGTTGGCTGAATCAAGATGGAGGGGGTGGTCTCCTCTTTGGGGGTCATTTTGACCGCCGCCTGATCAGCAGGTGGGGTTGGGAAGCCCGTCACCAGCAGCGTGACATAGACCACATCGTTGCTTGTCTCATCGATGACCCAACCCCAGCAGATGTTGGCATCTTCGGGGTCGGCATGCTGATAGAGCAGGTTCATCGCCTCTTCGATTTCGTGCATGCGCACATCGGGCGGGGTGGTGATGTTGACCAAGATGCGAGTTGCGCCGTCGATGGAAGTTTCGAGTAGTTTGCTGGTCATCGCGTTTTGCATGGCTTGCAGCACCCGATGTTCGCCAGTGCCCTTACCCAGTCCCATCATGGCAGTGCCGGCATCTTGGAAGATAGCGCGCACATCGGCGAAGTCTACATTGATAATGCCGGGTCGCTGAATAATGTCGGAGATGCCCTGCACACCGCTGCGCAGCACATCATCCGCCATTCGGAAGGCTTCGGTCATGGTGGTGGTGCGGTCGGAGATGTCCACGAGTCGTGTGTTATGGATGACAATCATCGCGTCGACATATTGTCGGAGCTGTTCGGCGCCCGCATCGGCGATTCGGGCGCGGCGTGGTCCTTCGAAACGGAACGGTTTGGTGACGACGGCAATGGTGAGCGCGTTGAGGTCGCGGGCGATCTCGGCGATGATGGGTGCAGCGCCTGTGCCGGTGCCACCGCCCAACCCCGCCGTGATGAAGACGAGGTCGGCGCCTTCGAGGATATTGGCGATGTCGTTGCGGCTTTCTTCGGCGGCTTTGCGTCCCACTTCAGGGTTGCCCCCTGCACCCAGCCCGCGCGTAACATTCGGCCCCAGCTGGAGTTTCAGCGGTGCGTGGGAAAGGTTAAGCACCTGCGCGTCGGTATTCATCGCAATGAACTCCACGCCTTGAATGCCTACCTCGATCATCCGGTTGACGGCGTTGCTGCCACCGCCGCCTACCCCGGCGACCTTGATGCAGGCTTGCATCACGGGCGCTTTTTCAGCTGTGGTTCCTGATTCTGCGACTTTCCTTGCCATGGTCGAACTCCTTATAGGGTTGATTGCTTTATCGTCTGAACAGCCGTTTGAACTTTTGGAGCCATATTTTCCACAGTCGCAGCGGCATGATGTCGTCGGGGTGGAGCATCCGTTCCTGCGCGCCGATGAGCAGCAGTCCCACAGCCGTAGCGAACGCAGGTTGCTGGATGCTCTCTTGGATACCGGGGTGCCGCTCGCCAGTGGTGAGGTGAGAGAGGGTCGGAACCCCGATGCGCACGGGGAGCGAGCCGAACACCTGCCGCCCCAGATCGGCAGTGCAAGGCAGGCAGGCGCCGCCGCCGGTCAGCACCACACCTGCCGCCAGTCGGTCCGCCAGACCCGATCGCTGAATCTCCGCATAAGCCAATTCGAGAATCTCGCGCATGCGCTCCTCGATGACCTCCGTTAGCATTCGGCGAGGCACGCGCCGCTGCTGCAGGCTTCCCATCTCCCGATAGGTGACCAGCTCGTCATCGGGCACGCGCTCCGCCAGCGCACAGCCATACTCTCGTTTCACGCGCTCCGCCTCGTCGGGGGTGGCGATGCGGAACATTAAGTATACATCACGCGACACATGGTTACCCCCCAGCGGCACCACGGCGGTGAATGCCAGCCCGCCTTCGATAAAGATGGCGACATCGGTCGTGCCACCCCCAATATCGAGCATGGCAACGCCCACCTCGCGCTCTTCCGGGCTGAGCACCGCCAGCCCCGAGGCGTATGGCTCCAGCACCAGCGCCAGCGGTTGCAGCCCCGCCCGCTCAACACATCTTCGAATATTCTGCAGGAAGGTGACCTTCCCTGTCACGAGCAGCGCCTCCGCCTGCAAGTGATTTGCGCTCATGCCGATAGGATGGGTGATGCCGCGCTGATTATCCACGATATAGTGCCGAATGAGGGTATGAAGCAGTTCGTGGTCGGGTGGGAGAGCAACCTGCAGCACCTGTTGGCGCAAACGCTCCAAATCCTCTTCGGTGATTTCGCGGTCGGGGCGGGTGATGGCGATTTCGGCACGACGCTGAATGGTCTCGATATGGGCGCCCGTGACACCCACGAAGGCGGCGTTGAGGTGCAAATCTGCCATCGCCTGCGCATCATGCACCGCCTGCTCAATCGCCATGACCGTCTGGTCGATGTCGATGACGGCTCCCTGACGCAGCCCACGGCATGGGGCGACGCCATAGCCCACCACTTGGAGCGCCTCTGCCGAGCTGGGCTGCGCCACCAAGCAGCAGACCTTGGTCGTGCCGATATCGAGCGCCACAATCGGGTTCATCCGCGTGTCCTTCTAAGCGACCACTGGTTGAGATAATAGCGGCGAATGATGGAGAGGTTGAGGAACATTCGCCCGCCCAGCGTGACGACCGCGGCGAGGAAGAGATCGACCCCCATGCGGTCGCCTAAATAGGCTAACAGCGACGCCAGCAGCGCGTTCACGATGAAGCCGGAGACGAACACATCGGAGTGGAAACGCCCTTCGAGGGCGGCGCGCCAGCCGCCAAAGATGGTGTCCAACCCTGCCAGCGCCGCCAGCGAGAGATAGGATGCCCACTCCCCTGGTATCGGGATGTCCAGCAGCAGATACGCCAGCAACAGCCCCAGCAACAGCCCCAAGATCCCTACTGCAATCACTTCGCAACCTCCTCGGATGGTACTGGTTTGGCGAAACGGAACTGGGTGGAGCCAGTGTAGGCGGGCACGCGCACCGTTTCCAGCGCACGCATCTCCACCATTTTGGGATCCGCCTCCATAATATCTGTTAGGACGCCGCCCGGCGTTTTGAGCGCGCCCAGCAGCGTGTTCGGGTCGCCTATCGCATGGATGGTGAAGGGCGACGCCATCTTGATGTCGTTCACATAAATCACGGGTCCGACGCAGCGGATGGCGCTGGTGGCGACCAGTCGCTGCCCGTTAATCGCTATCGCCTCAGCTCCTGCCTGACGCAGCTCGTTCACCACCCGCAGCAGGTCATAGTCGTGAATGATGTAGAGGTCGACCAGCAGCGATTCGGCGGAGCCGGGCGGGGGGCGACGCTGGCTATCACGCAGGATAAGCTCGATGCCGGGACCCTCCACTTCCATCAGCCCCGCCAACATCTTGGCTGCCTGCAGGCTATCGTTCAGCACGCGAGCCTGTTCGGTGCCAGTAGCGAGCGCGTTCTCCAGTTCAGTGGTCTTCTGGCGGAGCTGGCGAATCTCGGTTTCCAACGCCTGCACAGTGCGCTTCTCTTGCACATAGGCGCGTGCCAGTTCGGGTAGGCGTGTGCTGGGCAGCTCGGCGGTCTGCAGACGGAACTGAGCCTTGAGCGCGATGCCCAGCAAAACGCCCACTACGGTCCAGATGGCGAAAAAGATAAGTATCTGCGTGCGCCACTCGCCTGTTGCCATGGTCTCATTCACCCCTCTGTGCCAGCTGCTTGACCGCTGGATGGGATGGGCTTTTGAGATCGATATAGTCCCATCGTGCCTGTCGGCTCATAGGACTGCCCAGCACCAGCTGGATGACCTCTGCCTGCTGCTGCCATTCGACAGCGTCGCCCAGTTGGAATCGCATGGATGCACCTCCCTCCGCCTGACAGAGAAGGTTTAGCTCTCCGCCAGGTGTTAGCTCCACCTCCCAGCGAGGATGACTCTCCCCGAATGCGACAGAGCGACTGAGCGCCTGCAGCAGGTTGAAGGCACGCTCAATGGGCGAATCGGGCTGCAGTGCGCCCTCATCAGGTATGGCATGCCCCTCAGGTAGCCGAATCACCCCACCAGGCACGCTATGAGGGGGATTCGGGGGCGAAAACACGATTCCTGCCCGGTCGATGAAGATTCGCCGGTTTACTGGGGCACGAATCGCCACGAAAGGCTCGCGCGGTTGAAGGTGAATCTGCAGTCGGGCAGGGAGCCGAGGCACAATCTGCACCCGTTCTATCCATCCGAGCTGCGTCAACTCCGCCTCCAGCGCGCCTGTGCTCATCCGAATCCCGTAAGGCTCACGCCAGCGTGTGCGCAGACGCGCTTCAATCTCTGGGTGAGCGGCAGGCGGCGCACCCTCTATTAGGAGCAGACGCGGCTGCATGCGCGGCGATGCCCACAAACTCACCACCAGCGCCAGCCCCACCAACAACCAAAGGGTCGATTCGACATGCACGGCGCGTAGGGGCAGTCGCCTGACGGGTCGCCACGAGGGGCGTCGTTTGGCGCGGGGGGGATATTGGGCTACGCCTGCCATTTGCCAGTCGCTGCGCAGTGTTTGGGGGAGCGTTCGCCGTGTGCCACTTGTGCGCTTTCTCATTGCCAGCCCTCCAGAGCGTCCTCAATAAGGTAGGTAATCAGTTGCGAGAAGGAGATTCCGGCTGCCTCCGCGCTGCGAGGGAGCAGGGAAGTGGGCGTTAAGCCAGGGATAGTGTTCACCTCCAGAACAAAGGGGGTAAACTCGCGCAAGATGATGTCCACGCGGCTCATGCTGCGGCATCCGAGGGCGAGATGGGCTTGCAGCGCCGTCGCTTGAAGCAGCTCCAGTGTTTCGTCGGGCAGGCGCGCGGGCACAATCTCGTCGGTCATGCCGGGCGTGTATTTCGCCTGGAAGCCGTAGAACCCCGTGCGGGGCACAATTTCGACAGGGGGCAACGGCTGCGGATGGCGCGTGCCAATCACAGGCACAGAGACCTCCACCCCCTCGATGAGTTCCTCAATCAGGGCGCGCTCATCATAGGCGAAGGCTTTGCGCAAGGCGCGTGGCAGCTGCTCCCACTCCCACACGCGCGTCGTGCCCAGCGTGGAGCCGCCCTCGTTCGGCTTGACAATCAACGGCAGCCGCAGGTTCGTGATCCCGGGCACATCGAACGGCGCAAAATCGTCGGGCAGCTGGGCGCGATGCACCAGCACACCCGGTGGAGTGGTCAATCCGACCGACTGCAGCACGATTTTGGCGGCATATTTATTCATCGCCAGTGCGCTTGCCAGGATGCCCGAGCCGGTATAGGGGATGCCGAGCATTTCCAGCAATCCTTGGATGGCGCCATCCTCGCCGTGCCGCCCGTGCAGAGCGATAAAGGCGAGGTCGGGTCGATCACCCTGCAAAAGGTCGAGCAGTCCCCAGGTGCCCTCTTCACCCCGCAGGCGGGCGGGATCGACGGGGATACCGATGAAGCGGTCGGGGTCTAAGGCTTGCAGCACACGCATGCCCGACAGGAGCGACACCTCGCGCTCAGGTGAATCGCCGCCCATCAGCACGGCGATGCGCAGGCGTCGCACCTGACCCCGTGCCTCCAAAAGGCGGATTAGCAGCGGCGCAACGCGGTCGATATCGCCTGCGCCCATCGTGACCACCACATCGTTGGGCGACAGGTGAGGTAGCAGGCGCGCAGGAATCTGCTCCTTGACGGGCACATAGAACACGGCGGGATGCCCTTGCTCCAGCAAGCCGTCGGCAATCAGCGACGCACTCACGCCCGGAATGGGTTTCTCGCGGGCGGGGTAGATGTCGGTGATGACCACACAATCGGCTGCCGCCAAACTGCGGATGAGCCCCTCCAGCTGGTCGCGCGTGCGGCTATACAGATGGGGCTGATACAGGATGACCAGTCGGCGGTTCGGGAACCGCTGGCGCAGCGCCGCAAGGGTCGCCTCAATTTCGGTCGGATGATGCGCGTAATCGTCTACAAAGGTGATGCCTGCCACTTCACCTATCAGCTCTTGCCGACGCTTCACGCCGCGGAAGGCAGCCAGCGCGCGTTGCTGTACCTCAATCGGGATGCCGAGTATCTGGGCGACGGCAATTGCACCCAGCGCGTTCTGCACATTGTGGTCGCCGGGCAGCGGAAGATAAAACTCTATAGGTGTCCGCCCCGTGGAGGGCAAATAGACTCCAAATCGCGTGCCCTCTGGAACACGCTCCAGAATCTCGCCTTGCAGCTCGTTGCCTTCCGCGAAGCCATAGAGGAGGGGGGGTCGCTCGCGCCTGCCGTGGACGTGCAACCAATTGCAAACCGCCTGAACGCCTCGATTATCACCGCAGCAGACTATATGCCCGCCTGGGCGCACATGCTGACAAAATCGCGCAAAACTTCGCTGGAGATTTTCGAAGGTGCCGTGATAATCGAGATGGTCAGGCTCCACATTAGTCACGAGCGCGATTTCGGGTTGCAGGTCGAGGAAGGACTCATAGGCTTCGCAGGCTTCCACGACCGCCCATTCACCTTTGCCGAGTCGGATATTGCCCGCCCATGGGGGTTGGGTGTGCATCCAGTCGCCGCCGAGCAGCACGAGGGGGTCATAGCCTGCCTCTTCCAGAATGGCAGCCATCAGGGCGGTGGTGGTGGTTTTACCGTGTGTGCCGCTGATGGCGATGGTGCGATAGGGCTTGAGCAGCCAGCCCATCAGTTGCGAGCGTCGCCAGAGCGGTAGCCCACGACGCATCGCTTCAATCACTTCTGGGTTATCGGGATGGATGGCATCGGAGACCACCACCCAAGTGGGGTCGCCCATCTGCGCTGGGTCGTGCGGGGCGTAGGCGCGGATGCCGCGTGAACGCAGCTCGGCAAGCGTGGGCGATTCGTGCAAATCTGACCCGCTTACAGTTGCACCCAGCTCTGCCAGCCAGCGTGCCAGCGCCGACATGCCCGCGCCCCCAACGCCGATCAGGTGAAACCGATCTTGCATGCGAGGTTCGCGCCCTGTGGTCAGCGGGATGCCGGTGGGAGATTGCATGCCGGTGCCTCCTTACAGTGTGGAGTCGGACCTGTCAGACCTGTCGGACAGGTCAGACAAGTCGGACAAGTCAGGCAGGTCGGACCCAACGCTCTGAATCACCTTCAGCACGCGCGTAGTGGCGTCGGGAATGACCCATTGGCGCGCGTGCTGGCTCAGCTTCAGCCGTTGCTGGGGGCAATCACGCAGCATCAGCAACGCACGCGCCAACCGTTCGGGTGAAAGCTCTTGCTGCTCGATAAGCAGGGCGGCTTCGCGTTTCGCCATCGCCTCACCATTATACCGCTGATGCCCGCCCGCAGCGTGAGGATAGGGGATTAGCACGGCAGCTAACCCGTTCAGTGCCAGCTCGGTGATGGTGCCTGCGCCCGCTCGCGCCACCACCACATCCGCGGCGCGGTAGGCAAGCCCCATCTGTTCGGCATCCAAAAAGGGCAGGGGACGATAGTTGCCGTTCAGCGCAAGGCGGTCCGCTGTGGCGCAAACCGTTTCATAGTGCGCCTCGCCTGTGATGTGCAGCCACTGCAACTCGCTCGACGGCAGATACTGCACTGTGTTCAGCACCGTCTCGTTGAGCGATTGAGCGCCCTGACTGCCACCGATAACCAGCACGGTAAATCGGTCAGGCAAAAGCTCGAAATGCGCGCGTGCTGCCTCCATGGGCACCTCCGGGCGGTAGATGCCCGCACGGGTTGGCAGCCCTGTACGGAAGGTGGGCACATGGGAGGGGAAATGGGGCGCCGCCTCCTCGAAATTGAGGCAGATGGCGCGCGCCCAGCGTGCCAACCAACGGTTGGCGCGACCGGGCACAGCATCCGGCTCCAGCAGGATCATCGGCTTGCGCCGTGCCCGCTGCGCCAGTGCCACCGGCACCGACCCGTAGCCACCTGTGCAGAAAAGTAGGTCGGCGTCGAACTGCTGGAGTGCCCGCTTCGCTTCACGGCGCGCACGCCAAAGCGTGAGTGGCAGGCGCCATGGACGGCGTGCCGCAGGGCGCAAGCCGCTCATATCAAGCAGCAGGGCAGGGAAGGGGAGAGCGAGTCGCGCCTCCAGCCCATGACGCGCTCCTATAAAGAGAACCTGATGCCCCTGTTGCTGAAGCGCTTCACCCACACACAGAAGCGGGAACAGATGCCCGCCCGTAATCCCACCCGCCAGTGCCACCCTCATCGGCTTGTCCTCCCAATCGCCTGCGCGATGCCCAACGCTGCCATCAGACTCAGCAAAGCCGAGCCACCCGCGCTGATAAAGGGCAACGGCAGCCCCACGGTGGGCAGCAGCCCAATAGCCATCCCGATATTGACCAGCGACTGAACCCCAATCCAAAGCGCCAACCCACCGGCAAAAAGCCGACCGAATCGGCTGGGCGCATGATGAGCCAGACGCAGGCAAGTCGCCACCAGCCAGCCCAGCAGTCCAATACACACCAAACAGCCCACGAAGCCCGTTTCCTCGGCAATCGTAGCAAAGATATAGTCGCTTTCGGCAGTGGGGAGGTATCGCTTCTCACGCCCCTCCCCAATTGCAAACCGAAACAGCCCGCCACTGCCCACCGCTATCTGCGCCCGCACCATCTGATAGCCCATATCATACTCATAAGCCCATGGATCGAGCATCGCCACGATGCGCTTCATGCGATAGTTGAATTCGTTCGGTGTAGGAGACGAGCTACTCAAGCGTTTGAGATGGGGCAGACCTAATAGCAGCGCAAAACTTAGCACCAATCCACAGCCCCAGAGTGCGATTCGCGCTCCGCTTTCGCCTCCCAGAAAAGCCATCCCAACGCCCAGAACGAGAATGAGTGCCATCGTGCCGAAATCGGGCTGACGCTCGATGGCGACCAGAGCCAGCAGCCAGAGGGTTATCAAGATGCCTTTTTGCCAAGTCGCCATCGGCTTGGTGTAAAGCGCCGCAAAAAAGAGCAGCGTCGCCAGCTTGAACATCTCGGATGGCTGGAACCCCACTTGCCCGATGAGCGGAACGGAGAACTCAATCCAGCGCACCGCACCGTTGCGCACCGTGCCCAGATCAGGTATCCACCACATAGCTAACAGCAGAAGGCTCAACGCTGCCATCCAGAACCATGCGCTCACCTGCCAGAAGCGCACAGGGATGCGCGACAAGCCCAGCATCAACACTACGCCCAGCACCAACCAGCACATCTGCTGAATCACCTGACGAAACGGCTCAATAGGCGAGTGGAGCAGGGCACCGGGCTTTAGAATCCCGCCTATGCTGACGCTGGTGAGAAACACCAACCCAATAGTCGACAGCACCACGGGCAACCAGAAGAGAGTGGGCACAAGATGGCGCGCAGGAGCAGGAGCCGCTATCGCTTGCCGCTGCGGCGCCACGGCTGCGCTGCTTGGGAGCGCGTATGCCGCAGCGGGCGCCAGAAACATCGGGTTGCCCTGTGCCGCCCGCTGCGGATTTGCGTGGCGTGCCGTTGAACCCTCTCGCCTGCGCCTTCTGACCCTCATTTTCCCAGCCTCCTTGCTACACGAGGTTGTTCACCAACGCGCGGAATCGTTCCCCGCGCTCGATAAAGTTGCGGAACTGGTCGAAGCTGGCACAACCCGGTGCCAAAATGACCGTATCGCCCGATTGCGCGATTTGCATGGCGCGCTCCACAGCGCGTTCGAGCGTGCCCACATAGTGTCCTTCCGAATAGCCCCGCGCTCGAAGCGCCTCGGCGATGCGCTCGCCATCCTGACCGATAAGCAGCGCAGCACGACAGTGTCGCTGAATCGCATCTGCCAGCGCCTCAATCGCGCCGTTCTTGTCCACGCCCCCCGCAATCACGATGCATGGCTTGGACACAGTGCGCAGCGCATGCTCCAGCGCCGCAGCGTTGGTACACATCGAGTTATTGATAAACGAGACGCCTGCCACCTCCGCTACCCACTCCATGCGGTGAGGTACGCCCCGAAAAGTGCGCACACCCTCCCGAATCGATGCCTCGCTGCATCCCAGAAGGCGAGCGACCAGCACTGCTATCTGAAGCGGCAGCATGATAAAAGGAGCAAGCGGCGTGAGCGACGCGAGTTCTGATTCTACCTTGCTTACAGATAGGTCTGTGATAAGATGCCCCGCGCGCTCCACATTCTGCAAGCCGGGGCAGTTGTCGGCACGCAACCAGCCGAGCAGCTGCTGAATACCTGCATCTGCCCCATTCAGGATTGCCCAGTCGGTCGGTTGCAGATTGTGCAGCAGTCGCCCTTTGGCGCGTGCATATGCCTCAAACGAGCCATGATAGTCCAGATGGTCAGGCGTGATAGTGGTGATGATGGCAATATGGGGACGGAACTGATGCACATTTTGCAGCTGGAAGGAGCTTACCTCCGCGACAAGCCAATCGCTCGGTTGCGCAACGAGCGCGACTGCCGTGAGCGTCTGGTCTTGGTCAGTGCCCGCGATATTGCCGCATAGATAAGCTGATTTGCCTGCGCAAGTGAGCAGGTGATGGATGAGCGCGGCGGTCGTGCTTTTGGCGTTCGTGCCCGTGATGGCGATAATCGGGGCGCGAGCCAGTTGATACCCCAGCTCGATTTCGCTCCAGACGGGGATATGATGGGCGCGTGCCTGCTCAAAAAGCGGATGCTGGGGGGACAGGGCAGGGCTTACAATCACAAGATCGAGCGACTCCCAGTCGGGTATATCGCGCCCGCGAATCAGTTGCAACCCTGTAGGGGCAGACCTATGTGTCTGCCCAAATAGATCGGGGATGGAGATGTTGGGGTTGCGGTCATAGAGCGTGACATGCGCGCCGAGTTGGAGCAGGGCACGCGCGGCGTCCACGCCACTGCGTCCTGCGCCCACCACCGCCACATGCTTGCCTTGCCAGCTCATCGTGCGCCTCCTGATAGGATATACGCCATCACACCTGCCAGTGCGCCCACCAGCCAGAAACGCCCGACGATGGCGCTTTCGTGCCAACCGAGCAGCTCGAAGTGGTGATGGATGGGCGTGGCGCGAAAGAGGCGTCGCCGAAGCAACTTAACCGCGCTTAGCTGCACCACCACCGACACTATCTCCACCGCAAACACCAGTCCTATTAGCACTGAGATACCCACTTGGAGCCACCACCCGCCCGGTTCGAGCCAGTTGGCTATCCCGATTTCGCGCCAGGTAATCAAGCCGAAGGTTGCCCCCAGCGCCATCGAACCCGTATCGCCCATAAACACCCGCGCGGGGTGAATGTTCCACCAGAGGTAGCCCAGCGCCGCGCCACACCAGAGCAGCGAGGTGAGGGCACTCACCGCGTCCCGACAGAGCGGAGCCAGCAATCCGAACGCAATCACGCTCAAGCCTGCTGCCAAACCGTCCAGACCATCGGTGAGATTAAAAGCATTCACCCAGCCGACCACCCACACCAGCCCCAGCAGCCATGCGAGCATCCCTCCACCTCCTGACGGTTCTTGCAACATCGGCGGAGGTACGCTCCTGATCAGCTGCACAGGCACAGTTGACATAAGATAGAGGGCGACCATAGCAACGAGAAATTGCAGCAGCAGTTTCATTTTCCACTCCAGCCCGCGTCGCCCCAGCCAGCGACGCACGAGGTAGTCGTCGAGGAAGCCTATCAAGGCAAAGAGGAGGGCAGAGGCGAACAGCGCAAGCAGGGGAGTGAGTAAGAGGTGACCCGGCACATCGGCGATGAGGTGGAGCCGCGGCAAAATGCGGGTGGCAGGAGCATCCGCTGAGCCGCTGGCAGGAACGAGCGCGAGTGCCACCAGCCCTGCCGTAATCCCCAGCAGTATCAGGAACCCACCCATCGTGGGCGTGCCCTCCTTGGCGCGATGGGTGTCGGGCGCGTAGGCGTAGATGCTCTGCCGAATGTTGAGTCTCGCCAGCGACCCAATAATCGGCTTGCCCATCAGAATTGCCACCAATGCGGGAACGAGTACCTCCATCACACCTTGACACCCACGATGCGTTCGAGTCCGATAGCGCGGGAGCCTTTGAGCAGCACCCAGTCGCCTTTTTGCACATTGCGCCAGAGCCACTCGCCTGCGCTTAGTGGGTTCTCGAAGTGGAGCACGCGCTGGGAAGGGAATCCGCCCTCCTTGGCGGCAGCCGCCGTCCATAGCACATCGGTTCCGACCAAAATGAGGTAATCGAGTGGCTGGGTGGCGAGCCAGCGACCCAGCTGCCAGTGCAGGCGCATGCTGTAGGCTCCCAACTCCTTCATGTCGCCGAGTATTGCGATGCGTCGCTGGGCTGGTGCTTGATAGAGCAGCACATGCAGGGCGGCGCGCATCGAATCGGGGTTCGCGTTGTAGGCGTCGTTGATCAGCGTCCAGCCGCCGGGCTGGGGCTGGATGGTCATTCGCATTTCGGGTAGTTGCACTTGTTCTAAGGCACGCGCCGCTCGCTGAGGCTCCACCCCCATCGCCACCGCCACAAGCAATGCGGCGGTGGCGTTCAGCAGCAGATGCTCACCCAGATAGGGCAAGGTGATTTCCACCTCCAGGGTTCGGTCGGACCTGTCTGACCGGTCTGACGGGATTTTGAGTCGGACCAGCCCGCTGGTGCTGTCGGGCGCAAGGTGCGTTTCAACCAGACAGGCGTTCGATTCGGGGTGCCTTCCAAAGGTGAGGACAGGGCAGGGCGCTTGCTCCAGCAGGAACTCATAGAAGCGGTCATCGCGCGGTAGAATCGCCAGTCCGTCGGCGGGCAGGGCGCGAAGCAACTCGCTTTTCGCCTCGGCAATCGCCTGACGGCTACCCAGCAGTTCGATATGCGACCAGCCAATCTGGGTGATAACCCCGATGTGGGGGCGTGCAATCTCGGCGAGATAGGCGATTTGTCCACGCCCGCGCATCGCCATCTCCTGCACCAGCACCTTGTGATGCGGTTCCAGTCCAAAGATGGTCAGTGGCACGCCGATTTCGGTGTTGAAGTTGCCTGGACTGCTATGCACCGCGCTTGGGAAGCCCGCTTCGAGCGCGGCAGCGGTCATCGCCCGCGTGGTGGTCTTGCCCGTGCTGCCTGTGATGCCAATCACCTTCAGGTGGGGCATCTGCATCCGATAGTGGTGTGCCAGCAAGCCGAGCGCCTGCACGGTGGAGGGCACGCGAAGCAGTGGGTAGCCCTCGGCGCCAATTGGCAGATACTCCACCACCGCAGCGACTGCGCCCTTGGCGAACACCTCTTGTAAGTATTGATGCCCATCAGTGCGCTCGCCACGCAACGCAAAGAACAGGTCGCCCGGCTGTACCGCACGACTATCCGTCGTGACTCCAAGCACCTGCTCCTCGCCCGTTAGCAGGGCAGGGAGTGTCGCATGCAACGCTTCTGCAACTTCACGCAGTGTCATGGGTCTCATCGCATCAGCTCCAACACGGTCTGACGGTCGCTGAAGGGCAATCGGGTTGTGCCGATAATCTGATACTCCTCGTGTCCTTTGCCGGCGAGCAGGATAATCTCGCCGGGAATGGCTTGTTGGAGGGCGATAGCAATTGCGGTGCGTCGGTCGGGTTCGACGGCGACCACTTTAGAGCGCAGCTCGGTCGGGATGCCTTCCAGAATCTGTTGCAGGATGCGTTCGGGAGGCTCGGTGCGTGGGTTATCGGAGGTCAGGATGACCCTGTCGGCAAGTTCAGCGGCGATAGCCCCCATTCGGGGGCGTTTAGTGGGGTCGCGGTCGCCGCCGCATCCGAACAGGATGGTCAGGCGGCTGGGCTGTAAGGCGCGTGCCGCCTCCAGCAGGCGACGCAAGGCATCTGGTGTGTGGGCATAGTCCACAATGACCTCGAAGGGCGCATTAATTGGCACCCGCTCGAATCGACCCGGCACGCGTTCCACCTGCTGCAGCCCCCGCTGAATCGCTTCGATGGGCAATCCCAGACTGAGTGCTGCTGCAATTGCGCCCAGCGCGTTATGCAGGTTGTAGGGCGCGCTCAGCCGCAGCTGCACTGGAAACCCGTCGACCCTGTCAGACTTGTCAGACTTGTCGGACTTGTCGGACTGAACAATAAACCGAATGCCCTGCATGCTGAACTGCACCTGTTCGGCGCGCACGCGCGCATCTGGGCAGGTGCCGTAGGTCCACAACTCGCCCTCGGCGCGCTCGGCAAACCAAGCACCCCATTCGGCATCGAGGTTAATAATGGCGCGGAACGGCTTGCCCGATTGGCGCGCCAACTCAGTGAAGAGACGCAGCTTGGCGGCTGCATACGCCTCCATCGTACCGTGATAATCGAGGTGATCTTGGGTCAGGTTGGTGAAGACAGCAGCGTCGAAGTGGATGCCATCCACGCGCTGTTGGTCGAGCGCGTGGGAGGAGACCTCCATCACCACGGCGCGTGCCCCGTTCGCCAACGCCTGTTTGAGGATTGCCTGCAGCTCGAACACTTCGGGTGTGGTCAACCCCGTGGACTGCGAATCGGTTTGGTCGCCATGGGGGAGGGTAGCGCCCAATGTGCCGATGAGGGCACAGGGCTGCCCTGCGGCTTCGAAAATGGCGCGGATGAGATGAGTGGTGGTCGTTTTGCCATTTGTGCCCGTGACGCCGACCACGATCAGGTGTTGGCTGGGGTCGTCGTAGAAGCATTGGGCGATGCGCCACAGCGCGTCGCGAGTGTTTTGAACCCAGCCCCAAGCGGGCGCATGAGTAGGCACGGCGTCAGCACGGCTCACCAAGAGGGCAGCAGCACCGCGTGCCAGCGCATCGGCTACAAAGTTGTGCCCATCTTGCTGGGTGCCGATGAGCGCGACGAACAGGTCGCCCGCCCGCACGCGCCGCGAGTCGACCTGGATCCCCTGCACGAAGGCGTCTCCGTGCAGTCTCCACTCCATATCGAGTGCTTGCAACAGCTCGCTTAGTCGCTTCATGTACGGCTCCTGTTCAGTTCCGGCGGGTTCTGGAGGGTGGGATCTTCCAGTACCAGAGCAGGAACTGGGCGATTCGGCGGAAGGTGGGTGCTGCCACCTGTCCTCCATAGTACCCGTTTCGAGGTTCATCTGCCAGCACCATCACGATGGCACGCGGCTCATCTGCGGGCACGATGCCGACGAAGGAGGCGATATACTTGCCGGGCACATAGCCGCGACGGGGAATGGCTTTCTGGGCGGTGCCCGTTTTGCCCGCAATCCAGTAGCCCGGAATCTGGGCTTGCGTGCCCGTGCCTTCTTCGACGGCACGCAGCAGCGCCCGCAGCACGATGCGCGCTGTTGCGGGTCGTATCACTTGGGAATGGCGCAGCTCGGTGCGCCCGTAAAGCAGATGGGGCTGCACCCAGCGCCCCTCGTTGGCGAAGACGCCATAGGCAGCCGCAAGCGCAAGGGGGGTCACAAATAGCCCCTGCCCAAATGCTAAATTGGCTGCCCGCAGCACACGCCCATAGCGCACACGCTCCGGTGGGTCGGTCCAACCACTCCACTCGGCGGGTAGCTCAACTCCTGTTGGTTCCAGCAGGTGGAACCGTTGCAGGGCGCGATAGAGCCGTTCCAGCCCACAACGCAACCCTATCTGGGCTGACGCAATATTGCACGAGTTTTTCAGCACCTCTTCGGGCGTCTGCCAGCCGTGTCGTCGCCCATGCACCACGCAGCGAATGGATTTGCGCCCCACCTTGAAGTTGGCAAGGCAGCCGAATCGGTCGCTTGGGCGGATGATACCCTCATCCAACGCCGCCGCGATCGTGATGGGCTTGAGGGTGGAACCCGGCTCATACAGGAAGGTGATGGCGCGGTTGCGCAGCGGTTCCGTGCTACGCGCCAGCTCCTTGCGCGTGACGGGGTCAAAGGTGGGGCGATTGGCGAGCGCAAGGATTTCCCCTGTATGGGGGTCCAGCACCAGCGCCAGCGCGCCCACAGGCTTATGCTGACGATACAGCTCATCAAGCGCCTCTTCCACTGCTTCCTGGATGGTGCTATCGAGGGTGAGGCGCACGGACTGACCATCAATCGGGGGTTGACGAGCGCGGAGTGTTTCGGGGATGATTAATCCACCTGGGGCGATCTCACCCTCTTCATAACCATTTTGACATTGCAAGACATGCTCCATTTGCAGCTCGATGCCGCATAGCGGCTTGAGCTGGGCGCCATGCTCGCGGCTCTCCTCCAGTGTGGTCAGCCCAATGACCTGCACGGCGAGGCTCCGTTCGGGCAGTTCGCGTGCGGGGATGACCTCTCGCATCAGCAGCGCAGGTCGCTGGTGGGAGGGCATTGCCCGATAGGCTTGCAGGAGCGGTTCCGCTCGGTGCTGGGGGACAAAAGTGGCGATGCGCCGGTAGCGGGCGTTGTGGGCTTGCGCCTCCCGAATGGCGGCTTCCAGCGCGTGTTGGGGCAATCCCAGCCCGCGAGCGAGCCACTGGGCAGTCTCGGCAGGGTTCCGAACGGTGCGCGGGTCGATAGCGAGGTGATAGTAGAAGGTGGTCTGGGCAAGCGGTCGCCCGTGTCGGTCGAGAATAGCACCGCGTCGGGCAAGCATCGGGCGTCTGCGCTCTCGGCGTACACGCGCTGCCCGCTGGAGCGACTCTGCCTCAAGCACTTGCAGCGTGAATAGCCGTGCCACCACCGCTGCACCGCTGAGTGCGAGCAATCCACCGACTATGTTGAGCCGCTGCCGCTCCTGCTGACGCTGGCGTGCCTCTGTACCCATTCGCACCACCGCCTTGCGCATCATCACTCCCCCCTGTCTTGAGGCGCTACTTGGGAGTTCAGTTGGCTGAATCCCCCCACTCCCTGCCCCCTCTCCCCCCTTAGCAAGGGGGGAGAGGGCTGGGGTGAGGGAGGATTCGACCTGCCTTGATGCGCCGCTTGGGAGTTCAGTTGGCTGAATCCCCCCACTCCCTTCGCCCTCTCCCCCCTTAGCAAGGGGGGAGAGGGCTGGGGTGAGGGGGGATTCACGACTGAAACAGGCACTATTATGGCATTCTGGCTCTCGGCGCGCACCATGCCTTGAGCTTCTGCCCAGCGCCGCACCTCTGGCTCGCTGGTGAGCATGTTCAGCTGCGCCCGCAGCTGCTCATTCTGCTGTTGCAAGCGGCGCAGCTCTTTCTCGTGCCATGCGTGGCGTGCGCTTTCGAAGTTGAGCAGGGCAATCCCCCCCAGATGCACCGTTACGATGAGCATGCCCACTATTATCGGCGTTCCCAGCGAGACAAGCGGGATGCTGCGCCCCCCCGCTGTTCCCCGTGAACGGGCAACGGGGTGCGTATGGCGGTTGGATGGCATCGAGGGTGGGGCGGCGGCGTGTGTGGGGAGCATCGGCGCAACACCCTGTGCTTTCCTCCCGTGTGCTGACTTCGACAAAGTTTTCACTTTCGTTGCACCTCCCTGTCCTCTTCTCGGTCAGGCGACCCGCTGCGCGGCGCGCAGCTTAGCACTGCGGGCGCGCGGGTTCTGACAAATCTCCTCGACCTCTGGCTCTAACGGTTTGGGCGTCAAGATTTCGAGCAGCGGCGGCTTCGGCTTTGGCGTGCTGGGCATATGCGCCACCAGCGCGGGCTGGCGCACACTCAGATTGCGAAACGCATGTTTGACGGCGCGATCCTCCAACGAATGATAGGCTAACACCGCGATGCGTCCGCCCACACGCAAGCAGCCGCAGATGGCTTCCAGCGATGGCTGCAGCCGTTCCAGCTCCCGATTGACCGCGATGCGGATTGCTTGGAAGGTGCGGGTGGCGGGGTGGATGCGCTTGTCTTGATACTTGCGTGGGATGGCTTCCAGCACCGCTGCAACCAGGTCACCGGTGGTGTTCATACGCCCCGCTTCGCGACGCCGAATAATGGCGCGTGCAATCGCGTTTGCCCAGCGCTCTCCGCCATATTCGCGCAGGATACGCGCCAGCTCTCCCACAGTGATGCGATGGAGCAGGCGTGCTGCCGTCTCCGGTTGTGAGCGATCCAGACGCATATCGAGCGGTGCATCATACCGAAAGGAAAGCCCGCGTTCGGGGTCATCCAGCTGCTCGGAACAGACACCCATGTCAATTAAGATAGCGTCCACTTCCGAGATGCCCAACTCGTCCAAAATGGTGGGTAGGTCGCGATAATCGGCATGGATAAAGTGCTGGGTGAGTGGCAGATCGCGCAGATGCTGCGCTGCTCGTTCAAGCATGGTGGCGTCGCGATCGATGGCAATCAGCGTGCCATCGGCGCCCACTCGCTCCGCTAAGGCGCGTGCGTGCCCACCCGTGCCCACCGTGCCGTCCACCACGATGCCACCCGGTGGCGGGTTGAGCAGATTCACAACCTTGTCCAACATAACGGGTTTGTGCATAGACACCTCAGATGTTCAGCTCCACGGCGATTTGCATCAATTCGTCGCCCTTCTCCTGCTCGGCTCGCATCAGTTTGTCGTAGACTTCTCGGCTCCAGATTTCCACCCATTTTCCGCAGCCGGCGATTAGCACTTCCGAATTGGGTTCGATTCGTGCCCATTCCCGCAATTCTTGGGGGATGGCAATCCGTCCCTGAGAATCGGGTGAGACCTCAGCGGCATGGGCATAGAGAAAGCGTTGCAGGCGAATCTTGCGGGCATCGAACAGGGCGCCATCTTCAAACTTTTCGCCCATCTGCTGCCACCTGTCGGCGGTGAAAACGAAGAGGCAGCCCCCGAAGCCGCGCGTGATGTAAAATCGCTCGCCCAGCATCGATCGGAAACGCATCGGGATCACGATGCGCCCTTTGTCATCCACCGCGTAGTAGCTGCCACCCTGAAATTTCGCCATTCCGCTTCACCGCCTGTCGCTCGCCTGCGCGCCCAACTTCCACTCAGTTTCCACTAAGTCTCCACCAAGTCTCCACTGGGATATATTATAGCACATCGATGCGCGTTTGTCAAGGGGTTTCTCCCCACAAACCCCCAGATTTGGGCAAATTTGCCCCCAAATCCCGATATGTTGGGGGTGATTCGCACCGAAATATTGCCTTCAGTGGAGTAAAATAGAGGATATGGCGGGCTTTAAGATAGGAATCAATCGGTGGACGCTGCCGGGTGGTTGGGATGTGAAGACCTGCTTGCGTGCTGCCAAGGAGTCGGGCTTTGATGCCATCGAGTTCAATATGGAGTTGGAGGGCGCGCTCACACCTCAGACCAGCGATGCGGAGGCGCGCGCCATCCGTCGGATGGCGGAGGAGGTGGGGATTGCGCTCAGCTCGCTCTCCACAGGGGTTTATTGGGGCACGCCTTTCACCCATCCGGAGGCATCGGTGCGAGAGCAGGCGATGGAGCTGTGCCGTCAGCAACTTCGGCTGGCAGCTGCGCTTGGGGTGGACGCTATTTTGGTGGTGCCCGGCGTCGTGACGCCCGATGTGCCCTATGATGTCGCTTACAGTCGCGCCCAGCAGGCACTGCGCCAGCTGGCGCCCGAAGCGGAACGCCTCCGCGTCGCCATCGCGGTGGAAAATGTGTGGAACCGCTTCCTGCTAAGCCCCTTGGAGATGGCGCGTTTTATCGATGAAATTGGCAGCGAGTGGGTCGGCGTCTACTTCGATGCGGGCAATGTGCTGGCATTCGGCTATCCGCAGCACTGGATTCGAATCTTGGGGCAGCGCATTCGGCGCGTGCATGTGAAGGATTTCCGAACGGACATCGGCAATCTGCATGGTTTCACCAATCCGTTGCAGGGCGATTTGCCGTGGCTGGAGGTGCGCGCCGCGCTCGAGGCGATAGGCTATACAGGCTACATCACGGCGGAGGTCAGCGGCTATCGCACCTTCCCAGAGCTGGGGCTGCGCCATATCGCCGATGCGCTGCGCGTGGTATTCAAGTGAATCGCGCCATGCGTCGTCGCCGTTCCAGATGCTGCTGATACATCTCGCGGAAAATCTCGAAGCGGACAGCGTGATACTCGGCAGTAGCTGGATTCGGCTCCACGACGCGCTCCGGCTGGCTCATAGCGTGCATAGCGGCAGGCAGCGAGGGATAAGCCCCCGCTGCCACCGCACCCAGAATCGCGCCGCCTAACAGCATCGCCTCTGGCTCACGGTTAATAATGATGCGGCAGCCGGTAGCGTCGGCATGCTCCTGCAGCCAGTAGCGGTTGCGAATGCTGCCACCCGTCGCATAAATCTGCTCAATTCGATAGCCTGCCTCGCTGAGCGCGCGCAGCACATCCCGAATGTTGTAGGCGAGTGCCTGCAGCGTGGCGTAGTAGAGCAGGGCGAGCGCTTCGGGGCTGGTGTCCAGTGTTAAGCCATCCACGATGCCGCGCGAATAGGGGTCGCCATATGGGCTGCGGTTGCCGTAATGGTCAGGATAGACATGCAACTGGCGCGTGAGCAGCGCGGGATAGGGTAGTCCCGCGCTCAACTTATCAATCAGCCGATTGGCGACCTCATAGACGCTGATGCCCTCGGCTTGCGCTTGCGCCTCCAGCACGGCATATCGCGCATGGTGCTGCAGGGTGTAGTCGATAAGGGCACCTGCTGCCGATTGCCCGCCCTCGTTCATCCACATATTGGGCAGCACCGCGCCATAGTAGGGTCCCCAGACACCAGGCACGAAGCGTGGCTCGCGTGAGAGCGCCATTAAGCAGGAGGAGGTGCCCCCTATCAGCGCCATCGCCTGCTCCAGCTGCGCTTCATCGTGCCGCGACTGCCCACTCCAGACCGCGCCCAGCAGCCCCACTGCGCCCGCATGGGCGTCGATAATGCCTACCGCTACCTGCGTGCGCTCCGTCAGACCCAGATGGCGCGCCGCTTCGGGTGTGAGAGTCCCCGCCGATTCGCCCAGCGGACGAATAGCATCGCCCGCGCGCCCCCTCTCCAAGATCGACTCGATGCCCAGCGCGCGCAGATAGCTCTCATCCCAGCGCGACTCGTGTGCCAGATAGGTCCATTTGCACACCTTTGTGCAGACGCTGCGGATGTTGTTCCCCGTGCTGCGATAGACCAGGAAGTCGGCTAAGTCAAGGAACTTACCAGCGTTTTCGAAGACAGTTGGCATATGGCGTTTGAGCCAAAGCAGCTTGGGCGTCTCCATCTCGGGTGAAATGACGCCGCCCACATAGCGCAGCACCTCATAGCCACCCGCGTTAATCTCTTCTGCTTCGCGGGTAGCACGATGGTCCATCCACATAATGATGTTCCAGCGTGGGTCGCCTGTGGGCGAGATACTGAGGGGCTGATCGGCACTGTCCAGCACCACCAGCGAGCAGGTCGCGTCGAAGCCGATGCCGATTACTGCCTCGGGCGGCACATTCGCTTGCTGCACCACCTGCCGCACGACCGCGCCCACCGCATTCCAAATCTCTTCAGAGGATTGCTCGGCATATTCGGGCTTAGGCTGATGGATGGAGATCGGCTCAATGGCAATAGCCAAGCGGTTGCCGCGCAGGTCGAACAGTCCCGCCCGCACACTCGCCGTGCCGACATCAACACCTATCGTCGCCAGATTGTGCTGCTCCGCCATCTCATTCCCAGAGTTCGACGGAAACTTGGGGATTTCCTGCGGTGGCGTGGCATAGACCACCCGCCGAATCATTCGCTCGGCTCAATCAGATTGGGTGCATCGTAGGTCGGGTCGTTCACGCGCAGGCTGACAGGATAGGCAATAAGCTCGTCATCTGGCGCAGGGCGCAGCAGGCTTAGCCACTGTTGCGCGTCCGCTCGCTGAACGGTTGGCTCCAGCCATCGCTCATAGGCGTCCTCGGGCAGAATGGCAGGCATACGATCGTGCAGCGGGCGGATGAGGGCATTCGCGTCGGTGGTGATGATGGTGCAGGTCTGCAGTTCGGAGCCATCTGCACCTTGCCAATATTCCCACAGTCCCGCCAGCGCCAGCAGCTTGCCTTCCCGATGGCGGATGAAGTAGGGCTGCTTCCGATTGCCCTGCTTTCTCCACTCATAGAAGCCATCGGCAGGGATGATGCATCGCCGATAGCGTAGTGCGTTGCGAAACGCAGGCTTTTCTGCCAGCGTTTCCGCACGGGCGTTGATGAGTCGATGCCCGATTTTGGGATCCTGCGCCCATGCGGGCACAAGCCCCCACTGCAAATGGGTCCACTCGCGCGTGCCCGTTTCGCGCACCGTTCGGATAGCCAACACAGGCTGACTGGGTGCGATGTTATAACGCGGTGCGATGGGGAACGGGAGAGGCAGTCGGAACTGCCCCTCCAGCCGCTCAGCTGCTGAATAGAGCGCAAATCGTCCACACATAATCTGACTCGTCTGACCAGTCGGACGGGGATCAGCTGGGTTCGGCGGGCAGCAGGCGCTCGCCGGGCTGGGGGCGGTAGCCATTAATGAAGGCTTGCGCGCTCATCCGCGCCCGATTTTCAGGCTGCAGCTCCAGAATGCGTAGCGCACCCACGCCACATGCCACCACCAGCCCATCTGGGCGAACCTGCAGCAACACGCCCGGCTCACCCGCTGCCTCAGGCGAAGTGAGCGGCTGCGTGCGCCAGATTTTGAGCAGTTTGTTGCGCCAGCGGGCACACGCACCAGGCTTAGGTGAGAAGGCACGCACCCGATTGTGGCAGCGTTGCGCCGGCTCCTCCCAGCGGATGAAGGTGTCCTCCTTGCGAATGAGGGGGGCATAGGTCGCCTGCGAGTGGTCTTGAGGTGTGCGGGTGAGCGTGCCTTGCTGAAGCTGTTGCAAGCCCTCCAGCAACAGCGACGCCGCGCGCTCTGCCAGCCGCTGCTCCAGCATGCCCGCATCCTCCTCTGGGTCAATCGGCTCCACCACCTGCAGGTAGATGTCGCCCGCATCCATCTCGGCGGTCATCTCCATCAGCGTGACACCTGTTTCGGTCTCGCCGTTCAGAATCGCATGCTGAATGGGCGCAGCACCTCGATATTTCGGCAGCAGCGAAGGGTGCAGGTTCCAATTGCCCAGCGGCGCAATCTGCAGCAGCTCGGCGGGCAAAATCTTGCCGTAAGCTGCCAGCACGATTAGATCGGGCGACAGCGTCTGCACCTGCTCGATGAATTCAGGATTGCGGCAACGCTCAGGTGTCAACACGGGCAGACCCAAACTTTCTGCCACTTGGTGAACAGGTGTTTTGGTCAGGTGCATGCCGCGTCCCGCTGGTTTGGGTGGCTGGGAGACCACGCCGAGCAGGGGATAGCCGGCGGCATGCAGCCCTTTCAGCGCAGGTACAGCGAACGCACCCGAACCGAAGAAGAGGATACGCGGTCGCGCTTCAAAGCCCATCTTGCTCGCCCTCATCGGGCACATCCCAGTGCAGCGTTTCGGGAATCACGCGATCGGTGAACAGGATGCCCTCCAGATGGTCCACTTCGTGTTGGGCAATGCGGGCTTCGATGTCCTTGAGTTGCAGCCGAATGGGTTTGCCGTGCCGATTCAGCCCGCGCAGCACCACCCATTCGGAACGCTTCACATCCCCATACAGACCGGGCAGGCTCAGGCAGCCCTCCATCCCCACCACTTGCTCGGTGGAACGCTCCAGAATCTGCGGGTTAATCACCACACGCAGTGGTTTTTCAGGCGCCTCGATCACTATCACGCGCATCAGCACCCCCACCTGTGGGGCAGCCAGTCCGATGCCCCGCGCTCGGCGCATCGTGGTCAGCATATACTCAATCAGTGCCTGCACATCGGGGGTTAGGCGCGACACGGGGCGCGCCCGCTTGCGCAACACCGGGTCGGGATATTTCACAATCCCATCGGCGCGCTCATACAACCAGCGATACTCCGCTGGGATTTCCAATTCCAGCGTCTTCATGCCCGATAGGATTATACCCCACTGCCTGTGCCCTGTTAGCCACGCGGTGTCAACAGCAGGATTGAAGGGCTTCAAAGCGAAACGAGAGGCTATGCAAACATCACGATTGCCAGAGCCGAAGGTGGAGAAGTTGCCTCGATGGCGCGGGTTCAATCTGCAGAACAAGTTCCATCGGGACTGGAGCAATAGCCGCTTTGATGAGCGCGACTTCGAATGGATTGCCGAACTGGGGTTCAACTTCGTTCGGCTGCCGATGGACTATCGCATCTGGACCGAAGCGGACAATCCCTACCGCCTGCGCGAGGAGGAGTTGCGCCAGATCGACGAGGCGGTGCGATGGGGCGAGAAGTATGGCATCCATGTGCAGCTCAATTTCCATCGGGCGCCGGGCTACACGGTTGCTTCCCCGCCCGAGCCGCTGAATCTGTGGCGCGATGAGGAGGCGCAAAAGGTGTGCGCGCACCACTGGGCGCAGTTTGCACGGCGATACAAGGGCATCCCCAATCGGCAACTCAGCTTCAATCTCTTCAACGAGCCATCGCTGGTGGACGCCAGCAGCCATCGGCGGGTGGTGGAGCGCGTGCTGGAAGCCATCCGCCGAGAAGACTCAGCGCGGCTGGTGATATGCGATGGGCGTGATTGGGGGATTACGCCTGCTGACGAGCTGGTGGAGCTGAAGGTGGCGCAGTCGACGCGCGGCTACCAGCCCTTCCGCTTGACCCACTACAAAGCCAGCTGGGTGCAAGGCGCAGACAAGTGGGAGCCACCGACAGAGTATCCCCTACGCGAGGGCAACACCGTGTGGGATAAGCAGCGGCTATGGGAGGCCTTCTATGCCCGCTGGAAGCAGCTGGAAAGCAAGGGCGTCGGCGTGATGGTAGGTGAGTTCGGTGCCTATAATCAGACACCGCACCGTGTGGTGCTGGCATGGATGCGCGATCTGTTAGACCTCTGGAAGCAGGCAGGCTGGGGCTGGGCACTTTGGAACTTCCGCGGCGCATTCGGCATTCTCGACAGCGATCGCCCTGATGTTACCTATGAATCATGGCGCGGACATAAGCTGGACCGCCAGATGCTCAAACTGCTCCAGTCAGGATAGAAGGTATAATCGAATCGCTATGGGGACACCGATTCGGAGCCTGCGCGAACCCGAACCGAATCGCTATGAGGTGCAGAAGGCGACTTGGCGCGTGAAGGTCGGACTGGCGGAGATGCTGCGTGGCGGCGTCATTATGGATGTGACCGACGCCGAGCAAGCCCAAATCGCTGAAGAAGCCGGCGCAGTCGCCGTGATGGCGTTGGAGCGTGTGCCTGCCGACATCCGACGCGAAGGTGGCGTCGCCCGCATGGCAGACCCCCTCAAAATTTTGGAGATTAAACAAGCCGTCACCATCCCCGTGATGGCAAAATGCCGCATCGGGCACTTCGCCGAGGCGATGATTCTGGAGGCGTTAGGGGTCGACTTCATCGACGAGAGCGAGGTGTTGACCCCCGCTGATGAGGAGCATCATATCAACAAGCACGCCTTCAAGGTGCCCTTTGTGTGCGGCGCGCGCGATTTGGGCGAGGCACTGCGCCGAATTGGGGAAGGCGCCGCCATGATCCGCACCAAAGGCGAAGCGGGCACGGGCAACATCGTGGAGGCGGTGCGCCATATGCGAGCGATTATGCGCGACATCCGCCGCATCCACAGCGCGCCTGAAGAGGAGCTGATGGCAATCGCCAAGCAGCTCCAAGCACCCTACGAGCTGGTACGAGAAATTCACCAGACGGGCAGGCTGCCTGTGCCTAACTTCTCAGCAGGTGGCATTGCAACACCCGCTGACGCCGCCCTGATGATGTGGCTGGGCGCGGAAGCCGTTTTCGTCGGGTCGGGCATCTTCAAGTCGTCCAATCCATACGCCCGCGCCCGCGCCATCGTGGATGCCGTGACCTACTATCGGGAACCCGAAATCCTTGCCGAAGTCTCTAAGGGGCTGGGTGAAGCGATGCCCGGCATCGATGTGCGCAAGCTCGCTGAAGAGGAGCTGCTCGCCGTGCGCGGCTGGTAGGGAGCATGATTGGCATTTTGGCACTACAAGGCGACTTCGATAAGCATGCGGCGATGTTGCAGCGCATGGGAGTGCCCCATCGGGAAGTGCGCAAGGTAGCCGACTTGGCAGAGGTGGACGCGCTGATTATTCCCGGTGGGGAAAGCACCACCATCGGACGCCTGATGGCGCGCTATGGGCTGGATGTTGCCATCCGAGAGCGCGTGCAGCAGGGAATGCCCCTCTACGGCACCTGTGCCGGTATGATTTTAATGGCGAAAGAGATTGCTGGGAGCCATCAGGAGCGGCTGGGACTGATGGACATCGAAGTTATCCGCAACGCCTTCGGCAGCCAGATCGAGAGCTTCGAAGCCGATATCCCCTTCAAGCCCTTTGCTGACCGCCCTGTGCGTGCCGTCTTCATTCGCGCTCCTATCGTGAACCGTGTCGGTGCAGGGGTGGAGGTGCTGAGCGAATTCGATGGCAAAGTGGTCGCCGTGCAGCAAGGTAAACTGCTTGCCACCGCCTTCCACCCCGAACTGACCGACGACGACCGCGTCCACCGCTACTTTTTGAGCCTGCTGAAGTAAAAAATGGGGTATAATACGGATACTATGCTTGAGGCATCGCGCCCAGCCCTGACAAAACTGGAACTGCCAACCGAGGACGGCATCCCGACGGAGAACGCCTGGCACCGAATGCAGATGGACCTGCTTATCGAGTCGCTCCTGTATCACTGGCGTGAGCGCAGCGACTTCTTCGTGGGCGGCAATATGTTTCTCTACTACAGCCTCG